>Ga0099824_1008329_pt1 | contig 13307 bp, 5 predicted proteins | sample SiratrowhiteBW_FD_76837 | JGI IMG/M metagenome (GOLD analysis project Ga0099824, IMG submission 76837) | Root nodule microbial communities of legume samples collected from California, USA - Siratro white BW | ecosystem: Host-associated > Plants > Roots > Nodule | place: USA: California... | reverse complement strand
TGGGTCTTCTTTCTTATATGTTGCTCAACTTTCTCATTCCTACTCAATGTGGGACTTAGACTCACACTTGGATACCTAACAAATCTCCCCCTCAAGTGAGAGTCCCTTCCACATTGGTACACATTCCCCCTGGAGCGGAAGCATTTTTCAAATATGAGTACCTTAATCACAAACGATCCTCACTTATACCGCCGTTTACACACTTAAATGGGACACGCTTCCCCGAAACATCCATCAGGAAGACTTTCGATACAGGGTCAAACTGTACTCGCCCAAGCCGCAAACCTTCGGCTCTAATACCACTTGTTGGGTAATCTGAGGGGGTAAACACCGGGGAGACAAACAAGAATGAGAACTGAGTCAACCCATAAGGGAATGACACCACCTTCAACCCAAAACCTTAAGGCATTGGGTTTGTGGGTCTTCTTTCTTATATGTTGCTCAACTTTCTCATTTCTACCCAATGTGGGATTTAGACTCACACTTGGATACCTAACACATTTGCTAGAAACACATAAGTTTTAAAAAGGAGTTGTTGAAGAGACAAAAATATAGATTTAATGAATTCAAAGTTTAAATTTAAAATATTTTTACTCTATAATCTGGAGGAAAATAAAGAATGAGATAAAGGAAGTGTATGTTTAGAGTAAACATAATGAGGATTCAAGTACTATGAGGTGAAAGCCTTCTACCAATAAATGTTAAATGCAAAGACATGTTAGATATTAAGTTAGGAAATATAAAATTTGAAACCATATGGGAAGAGGATGATAAGATGTTGTTGAACACATTTACTAGAGTAGAAATCAAAGAAGTTGTGTGGAAGTGTAGTACCTAAAACTTGACACTTTTAATTTTAACTTTATTAAGAAGGTATGAGAGATGTATCAAAATAGATATTATGCAAGTTGTTAGTTACTCTCAAAGTAACGAGATAATACTAAGGGGTTGTAATACATATAACTCTAATTCCTAAGGTGGACAACCTTTAAACCTTAGATAGATGAATTTAGGTTGTTATCATTGGTAAAGTCATATCCAAAGCTTTATCAATTGGGCTAAAAAAGTCCCACCTAGGGTCATTGATTTATCCCAATTAGAATTAATTTAGGATAGAGGTATGTTAGACAATGTGTTAGTGACAAATGAAGTTGTGGATGAGGTAAGATGTAAAAAGAACAAGTGCACAGTAGTTAAAGCATATTATATGAAAGTCTATGATTTGGTGAGATGGGAATATGATGGTTAAACTAGAATTTTTGTATTAAGTGGACTACTTGGATGAAAGATTGTCTGACATCGTCATTGATATTCATCCTTATAACTGAGTCTAACTCAAGAGTTTAAACCTTTAGTCGGAATTAGACAAGGATGCTAAGAAGGATGGGTGGAAAGGCATACCTTGGAAAAATTCCCAACCATCTTTAATTGTGATACCATGACTTTACTATTCACATAATTGGGTTATATCAGTTTGAGGAACCAAAAAAGATACAATTTCTAGCTAGGTATATTAAACGATATCAGGAATAGAGTGTTGAAATGGAAAGAAAGTCATTTATTTTTCACCGAAAGAATATGCATAATTAACTACAACTTTACCTCTTTTCTATCTTTCATTCTTTAAAATGTCATCTTAGGTAGGGAAGGAAATTAGGAAAATGTAAAGAGATTTTCTTTGGAGTTGGGGTAGTGAGGGTAGGAAAATAGTGTGGGTTAAATAGGAAAATATGTGCAAATCAAAAAATCAAGGTGGTTGGGTTAGGAGTGAAAGATTTGAAGATGTTCAATATAACTCTTCTAGCTAATTGAAAATGGAGATTAGGATCAAACAGACAAGCTTTGTGAAAGAATATACTAAAGTCCAAATACAGAACTTAGTGAAACCTAAAGGAGACATGTGGCTCGAGGTACACCTCATGGTGGTAGAGAGATTTAAGGAATATGTTTAGGGAAAGCGACGAGGGTAATTGGTTCAATGATCATATTTCGTAAAAAAATAATCAGGTGCATAAATTAGCTTGTGGGAGGATAAATGGATTTGGAAATAAACCCTCAATGGATAGATAATCCAAGACTATATGTAAACCCCATGCTTAGGCCAACAACATTAGGAGAGATGGGTTGGTGGAATAGTAATTGATGTGGGATGGATTTATCGATGGATAATTTGATGGTTAATTAATTTATCGGTAAATTTGTCTATAAAATTCGTAAGTAAATTAAACGCCAATTTATCCATCATTAAAATTTGTCGATAATGACATTTTATCGATAGATACAAATTCGTTAGTAATTTTGTTTTTTCTTATAATGAATCTTGTATCTTTTTCAGAATCTTGTCACTTTTCACGATTGCTGAAAAACTAAGGTATTTACAAGAAAAAAATGAATTTATCATAAATAATTAACCATAAAATAAGGTTTGTATGTAAATTGTTGTTATATACGAAAATATCTATGAATAATGTTGTCATAAACAAGAGAAAGAAAATATTAGTAAGAGTTAACTCTTCAGGAGACTTATTATTGATGGAGGGAGCATGGGAAAGCAAGATTCATGGCTAAAATCATTTAGTCAATGGATAAAACAAAAAATAAAAACATAAAATATTTGTCACAAGATAAGAAAATTAACATAAGAAGATTCAAACCCTTATTCATAAAAATATAAAACCTTATACTTAGATAGGATATGAATGGTGGATGAAGATTTGGTTTAAGTCTCATGATTCACAAGACATTGTTAAGCTAAAAGAACAAGTCTGAAATTATAGGAAAGACAATGAGAGACTTACTTAACAATTGAAATCATTGGTTAGTGTTTTTCTCCCTTTCCTTTCCCTTGATGCACAAAGTGCATTGAAAAACAACAACTATATGAATAATAATATTTTGAACAAGGGCAAGAGCAACAACAAAACGAGCATGAATAACACCACTATGAAGATATTGCTTGTGCAAATTATTATGAACTTCAAAAAAGTTTGACTTTATTTTGATTATGTTTAAACTTTATATACATTATATTTGAATCACCTATGTTTAAGTATTGAATCTTGGATTATGTTTTAGTTTCATTATATTTTAGTATGAAAAAGGCAAAATGTATATTTTGTAAACAAGTAAACATATTTAATATTGCATGTAGAGCATTTAATATATTTTTAAGCTTGAACATGAATGACGTAAGAATAAAGTTTTTTGCAATAATTATTTTATTCTCAATATTTATATATAAAAGATCTTTAGAATATCAACAACCACAACAAAAATAAAAACAAAATTTTTGTATTCTTAAACTATCCTTAAACTTTAATTTATAAATAAGAACATTATTTATGTTAATAGCAATATATAAAATTGAACCTTTTTTATGTTCATCTTAGGATATAATCTCTTTTTCAGTGAGTCAAACTTTATAATTGTTTAAATCATATCCTTTCAATAAATAAAATGTTTAGTCAATAATGATTATTATCTAAAGAGAATATATAATAAAAAATAAGTGTATGTGCAAAGAATAATGATTATAAGAGTGATTGTAGTCTAAACATTCCATATTTAATGAAAAATAGAACTAAAAAAATACTCACCTTATACCCTACGTGGTTAGTATACAAATAAAACTTACTTATATTAATTGAAAATTAAATATAGTCTTAATTTTCAGTACTACTATAAAAATACCTAATATAATTTTCTTATATTTATCTTTTGATGGTATATTATTGATTTGCAACTCACTTAAAAAAAAGTTTTCCAGAAGTAAATTTTGAAAATACTTTTAATACATTATTTTTATAAAAACCTTTTCACAACTGATCTATCAAAATATAATTTTGTATAATACCTTAGTTTGCGAAAATTAAAATATACAATTCGTGTCTTTCTTCGTGTCTCCTTCTACATAAATCATATTTTAAATATTGAACGTGAAATTAGGTAATAGTCGAAGTCTCTATTATCATGTTAAGTTTCCATCTAGACCAAAGTAGAAGCAATAATCGCACAAAAAAAAGTTAAAACCAAACATGTTGAGAGCATTTATAGCAATAACCCTATAACTAGACAAATGACGTAAATACATGACGTAACACGTCCAAACTTGAATGCCATAGGAATTATTCTTAACTTTGTGTTTTATGAATTTTAGTATTCTTTTATGTATCTCATATGCAAATTATTTTAAAATTTATTTACTTTTTATACACTTTTTAACCTACCTCTTATATTAATTAATTTTATTAGAACAGTCTTAATTATCTTACAGCAAGTATTATGAATTAATAAAATAAATTTATTCTCTCCCAGGAACATATTAGTTAATGAAGCAGAAAATTAAGTGAAGAGATAACATATTTGGATTTCAGTTAAAAAATTAGGCATATAAAAGTTTTAATATATAACTTTAGAAAAATAATACAAATTATTAACTATTTTTTAATATTTATAACTAAATAAACAATTTTATAATATTTGTCTATGTAGAAATAGCATCACCAGTAGTACACCAAACCTAACATTTGTTCATACATAAATTTGCGATACGTTTCGCCACAAACGCAACATTTGACACTCTCTCATCTTTCTATCTCTAGAATCTTTGAATGGTATCCAAAAACCCGAACCCGCCGGAGGGATTCTACTTGGATCCGACGGGCATGGCTCTGCCAGGGATGCCTCCCTTCGCCTCCGTCTCTGCCGCCGCCGCCGCCGTCTCCGCCTCCAACTCCTCGGAAGACGCGGCCAAGAAGATCCGCAAGCCCTACACTATCACCAAGTCGCGGGAGAACTGGACCGAACCCGAACACGACAAGTTCCTCGAAGCCCTTCAACTGTAATAAAGTTCGCTCCTTTTATAGCTGTTCAATTTTTGTTTTGCTTCTGGGAATTATTCGGTGATTGGGGTTTAGAGCTCGGTTGAGGTATTGAATAGTTGAAATTTAGTGCTCGGTGATGGTTTTCTGTTTTGCTTGTGCTGAATTGTGTGTGAGAGTGTGGGAATTAGGGTTTAGGGCTGGGTTTGGCGGAGGAAGAATTGGGGTTTGTCTTTTATGACGGTGAGTGTGTTGGAATGGATAGGGTAAAGTTTGGTTTTTTAGGTTGAGTTAACATGGTCAAAGGAATGGTGAATTGAGGGCGTATTTGGTGTGATAAAGATAAAGTGTTTTATGTTTTTAATTTATTTTTTCACTAAGGAAATACTGCTGTATTTTTTTTTTTCATTTTTTAAAATTTTAATGTGCAAATGTCTGAAAATAAGAAAAACTGATGCGAAAATAAAGTAGAATTTATTTAATTATTAATGAAAATAGGAGAAAAATTAAAAACATAGGGAAAAGCAGGTAGAAATTTTTTCAAACCAAACTGGTCCACAAGTGTGCTATTGCTAATTTTAGCATGATTCTCGTTAGAACTTATAAATGGTGAAGAATGTGATGGGATACTTTGAAAGAGAGTATTGGAAACGATCATCAGAGCCAGTTTCTTATTATTTTCAAAATGTTTTGTTAGATGCTAGTATTGACATAGTTATTTATTCATTATGGTGTCAAATTATTACTGTTAGTTGAAACCCTGTCTGGCACACAAACAATGGTGAAGGAGTTTAATTTTGAGATATCAATTGGATAAGTGGTAGATTCGGGATCATAAGCAAAGTTGGAATGTCCATGACCAAGGATAGAGAGTGGGGATTGGGGACATCTGGACAATGCTCAATATTTTAATTTATTCTAAAATAAAACAATAAAAGTTCTATTCCACGTACGTTGTAATCCTCTGATTGCTTCTATTACTATTGTTGGTTGTGGGTTTAACCAGTTGGAGATGGATTGCTTCTTCCCTTCGGACCTGCTTATATGGACTAGCCGGATTAATTGGAATTAGTTGTTTGAACTATTTATTATTTTCGTTCTGATCTTTCCACTTTTATAATGAAAACTGCATTTTCCTTACAACAATACATAAGCTAGGAAGAATAGGTGCATTTAAGCCCAAAGACATTGGCAATAACAGCTTTAAAAAATAGATCAGAGAAAAAAAAAAAGATTACTGTACTAATTAGTCTCAAGAACATTTTAGTATATTTGGAAGATTTCCTTTTCCTGCACATAATGCCTATATTTTGACAAGATGTTTCTTCTTGGGATTGTATTAATGTAGTAAATGTATTACTTGTTCATGATATGGCACAGAATTACCTGAAGCTGTGTTAGTGTAGATTCCTCTTTGTTTAATTTTTTATGATCATATTAAGAAGATTATTACCTCTTTTTGTGGAAGAAAATATTTTTTGAGTACAAATAAGATATATATATATATATATATATATAGGTGAAAGATAACAACTCCACATAAAAAGGAAAAAGAGAAGGATTTTTGAAAATCAAAATAATATTCAAATTATTTTTCTCTTTATTTTAAATTTTGGTAACAACATGATAATCTTGCAAATCATTGCATTATTGTGGTAGGAGAGCTTCATTGAAAGGTCATGACTTAATTCCATTCCCAATGTTGCAATTTCAAACTAGTTTTTGTTTGTGCCCTCTTTTGGTATTTACTACCATTTTCCACTATCCTCATCTGACATTGTTTTGCTCCTTCATTTGTTACCAGGTTTGATCGTGACTGGAAAAAGATTGAAGCATTTGTTGGATCAAAGACTGTTATACAGGTAATTCTAAATGAGCAAAAAAACTTTCTTTGCCAGAAGTGCATAATTTTCTTTAATATTTCTGGATTTAGGTGTAGATATTTCATTTTAACATCTCCGCTAGAAAAGGCTTATTCACTAATAAAAATTTGGGCCTAGGTATCATGTTAAGTGTGAAGATTACATAAAAATAGTTGGTTCAGATAAAATCCACGATGTTGGAATGTGGTTAATTGATTATGTAGTTTTCAAATTTTCCCAATGGAACTATATCTTGTTGGAAATGAAACGTCAAAAGATAGGTCTTATTCCCACCCACCCTTAAAAGAATGCTATTTTATAACCATATTCTCTTGATTCACCATGTATTTCTCACTGGCATATTGTGCTCTAATGCTCTAGTAGGGTTGGTTTGTTGACTTGCAGTCCATTTAAGAAAGGTTTTCTGAGGAAAAAAATGCTAAACCTAATACCCATTTTAGTCCTGTTTTTTTAGGCAAGGCACTTCATTGTAGAGCTCATGTCAAACAAACTATTTGTTCCATAAACTTGTAGATTAGAAGTAGTAGGTACTTTCTCTCCTATTGCAGTCAATTTGTGATCTATGTTAATATATGCATCATTTTAACCATTTTGTTTTTTGATCCTTTATCATCAAAATGTTATTAGATTTTATACCCATCATTCATATCATACCTCGTTATTCTCTTAAAAAATGTGAAGGGCCTACGTAAAAGCTTAGGTGTTAGATGCAGATCCGGCATGGTTTCTGTAATCTTTAACTTGGCTACATGTGTGAGAGCAGAACATGGGCAAAGCATGATAAATATTTTATAGAGAAGCAAGCAACTGCTCTAAAACTTTTAACTGATTGGTACTGAGTAGGGAATGGTTTTTCCTCTGAAAGAAAATAATGCAAATTGCTTTTGATGCCATGCTGATCCTTTTGACTGAGAAAAAAAAAAGGAATTGTGACAAGGAGCAGTATTTTATGTTAGATATTATTTATAACAGAACATTAAAATGTAATTGGATTCGTGCCTCCAACCACACTTAGTGAGAAATGCTTGGTTGTTGTTTTGGTTGAGATAGAAGTCTGGAGTTGAGCTGGCTTGAAAAACTCAATGTACATGAATGTTTGAGTTGTTAGGACTTCTTTTATTTTAATTTTTCGGTTTATTTTAACTTTAGGTTTCAATTTCCATACCTTAAGGTAGTGTTTGGATAAACAATTCAGATTCATTATATTTTCAATTCTTTGTTCGGATAAAATGATTCAATATCCATCATATCTGAAATCAACGAATAGATATTTCGGTATAAATTTTTAGCAACGGTAAAAATATGCAAATTAGTCTAAAACTTTAAAAAACATGCAAAAAGTTAAATGAGTAATTATATAATGTTTTCATAGATAATCCTTAACTACAAAATCAAATATTAAGTACTTCGTCATCTGATTTTAAAGTAATTTTGTAACTATCAATATTGTTTAGCAAGAAGAGAAAAGTAAATATTGCTAAGTGTAATTTTGTTTCATATCAACTAAAAAGTAATATGTTTGCTAAGGGATAGAAAGAGGTGCTGAAGAGAGGGCTGAGTGAGGGCGAGAAGAGAAGTGATAAAATGATTGAGAGATGTGAAAGAGAGGGAGGTGTGGAAAAGGGATAGGGAAGGGGAGGTGCCAAAGAGATAGAAAGGGCAGAAAGAGGTGCTGCACAGACAGCACACACTGAAAAATGGTATGAGAGAGTTTGCAGTAACACTGACAGAGAAAAGGGATTACAAAATGCTTTTATTTTAGATGTTATTCAAGTCAAACTCCAGGGAAAGAGAAACATCAAGCTGAAACCTTGTGTTTGTAAGACATCACGGATGCTTTATTTATATCCATACAAATAGAGAAGATTTGATATCCAAAGATGTGATGCGTGAATAAATAAAAATGTTCTGAATAATACATATATAATCTATATTCCTAATTATATAATATGAACTCCTAATTTCTATAATTATAACACTTTGAAATCCCTTCATTTTACTTGAGAAAAAAAATCCCCTTTATAATTCCCATCATCTCGAATTTTCTTTGCATATGATATCCAAAGAACCCATTTTGATATGTTAGGTGGTATTTTAAATCCATTTAAAACTTGAATGCCTCTTTCAATTCCTCATCCAAATACACTATAATTTAGTTTAAGGATTTCTACTGGTTTTGTAGATACGTAGTCATGCACAGAAATACTTTCTAAAAGTTCAGAAGAGTGGAGCAAGTGAACATCTTCCGCCACCCAGGCCTAAAAGAAAAGCGGCACATCCATATCCTCAAAAAGCTTCCAAAAATGGTCATAATCTTTCGCCATATTTTTTGTAGACAATTTAAGTAGATTTACATCTAATAGTTAGAAATTGATATCTGACAGCTCCTGTACTCCCACAAGTATCAAGATCTTTTCAATCTTCATCTGCTTTGCTTGAACCTGGATATATCCTGAAGAATGATTCCCCAGCAATGCTTAAAATTCCTATGAACACTGTGGTGTCATCCTGGTCAAACAACACCTTGCAAACTGTCAATTTATCCCCTGGTATTAAATGCTACAATTTTCTACACCTTCTTTATTTTATTGATCCTGGGATTTTGTTAATGAAAAGTAGACTGTTCATTGAAGGTACTTGTTACGAAATTTTTTTAGAGATACTAACTACTTTCTTATGTCTGCTACAATATATGTTTATTGCAGTGACAAAAGTGAATAATCCTTGCAGTAGTGGTGAAAGCACTCCTAAAGTGCGGCCATCTGGTGAATCTAATGGTCAAGGACCTCATCTAGGGAATAAAATCCATCCATTGAGAGGCAAGGATTTAGTAGTTTTCCTTTATAGTTTGAAGTTGATCTTTTTATGTTTACATGCATGCATCATGAGTTTATGGAATATTGTTAAAAAAAATGTTTGTACTGATAGTGGCGTATAATGTATATTCAGTGTCTGCCTTATGTGAGTTGTATACTTAAAACTAACTAAGTGGGACTGAAGTAACTTAATTTCAATCTTGGACACGGATCTTGATAGGATTGTCTCATGCTCTAAAATTTCACTTGAACTGTGATATATTGAAATGCTGAAAATTATAAGCATTCAGCTTTTCTTTGAATATTTGAATTTGTTTTAGGGTTTAGGGCTAAAACTAAACTAAGTGGGATTGAAGTAACTTAATTTTCAATCTTGGACACGGATCTTGATAGGATTTTCTCATGCTCTAAAATTTCACTTGAAATGTGATATAGCTGAAATGCTGAAAATTATAAGCATTCAGCTTTTATTTGGATATTTTAATTCAACAAGTATGATGTTTTTGGGACTCGTTTCATCTCATATTCATCATGTCTCGAAAGCTGTTTGAGTAGCTTTATATCCCACTATGACCCACATACGGACTGACTTAAAAATTCCTTATAAAAATATTTTTTCTTGTCATGCAAGTTTCATTTTTATAGTAATATTGATTCTTATATTCATTATTGTCTTGATTTTGAATTAACAGTTTAATTTTTATAATGCAGTTCTTCCAGATTTTACTCAGGTATACGGTTTCATTGGCAGTGTATTTGATCCAAATGCAACTGAGCATCTGCAGAAACTAAAAAAGATGGACCGTATAGACGTTGAAACAGTATGTTTATGTTCCTCCGGTCCAGTATTTGTTATTCTTTTGGGCTAGATTGGGTTGTGCTATAGATACTTATCAAATTGGTTTTTAATATGCTTCAGGCAATTAATTACTACTTAGTGTATTTTGTTCTCACCCTGGATTTTCTAGAATCACTTTGAAATACCAGTTAATGTGATTTTAAATTAATTTTCATATGTTTGGTTTCACACTAAAGAATTTATTCTGGATATAGAATTGATTCCGAATTGAAACTACTTGATTAGCAGATTTGTATACTGAATTAGTTGCCAACATGCTTTTATAATAAAAACATCCAAACATAAATCACATCAGTTCAAAGCCAATTTTAACCAAAATCAATCTTGTCAACATTCATCCAGACATACACTTAAAGTTGATATTAAAGCTTTATTTGAACCTGAATTTTTATTAGCTTATGTCCACTAAAGTTGTATAAATGAACTTATGATTGTTCAAAAGTACTTACAAATGAATGTCCTTGGATATTTTTAGGTGCTACTGCTAATGAGAAACCTGTCTATCAATTTAACTAGCCCAGATTTTGAGGATCATGTAAGTATTCATGTCACTAATATTTAGATTGCTATAAATATGTATTATGTCATGATGAGTAATTGCCTATATAAGTACCATTTGTCTTTATAAGCATCGTGAGAGTTCATTTTTGTAAATGGTTATCTTCTTTTTTATTTCATCTTTAACTGCCATATAATTTTGAATAAGATGTTGCAAGTGATCTTCTTATCCTTTCGTATGTATTTTGTCTCTTCTATTAGGGGATTTCTTTTGTCGTCTTATCAAAGGAAGAAAAAAAGTATTTATAAGACTATGTTACTTTAGAAGCAATTATCAATACCAGTTACTTGTTAATTCCATTATGTCAACTAATCAAGTGGTTGATATTTTATAAACTGTATTCTTTTGCAAGAAAAATGTAACTTTCTTGATACCAATGTTTCATATGTTGTCAGGGAACTTATGAAAAGTACCAGGCATGTGTCTATAGTCTCATTGTACTATCTGTAGTATTCTTATTCATTTTGTCCTTGAGCTAGTTCAAGAAACATAAAACTGGGAGCCTATTATTAATGAGTTTAATTATTCATTTAATCCTTATAATTGTACAAACTTAAAATCGTCCATTTTGGTCTCTGCGCATATTATTTTAATATCTTAGTCCCTGTATATGCCAATTTTATCTCTTTTAGTCCCTACAATTTGGTCTTTACAGTTGAAAATATAGTCCTTATAGTATAAATTCATAGGGACTAAAAAGAAATTAAAAATAGTATGTATGAGGACTAAAATGAACGATTGAGTTAATTGGCTGAAAGGACATCCAACGGAATCTTTTAAAGAACAGTAAGGAACTGGATTTACTAATGTGCATCCATCATTATTCATACAGAGGAAGTTGCTTTCATCATATGAGGTTGAACCAGAGAGAAATAACTATCAATGTGGATAGACTATGCACAATAAGGAGTTGAAGAGTGCTAATGACATGGAGGCAGAAAATGGCTTCTTTTTCCATCAATTGGATGCAGCCAGGGTGTTATTATCTTCCATGATTTGGTAAGAGCTCATGGAAAGGCACAAGGTGGAGATGTGAGTTACAGCTAATTTTTTACCCTGCTCCAGGTTTTTATTGCTGTTGCTCATCATTGTAGCTAAGCAAATCGTTAATTCTCATAATTCAATCATGACTTTCTGTATATATATGAATCAACCTTTTAAAAAGAAAATAATGTGAGAATGTATAGTTATTTCCTAGTTTTGTGTAGGTCTGTACAGCACCTAATAGTGTATTAAATTCAACCAAACATCAAATATTTGGAAGCAAGAATGTTATATTCTAGTTTTGTGAAGGTCTGTACAGCACCTAATATTTGTCTATTAGGTTCAATCAAACATTGAATATTTGGAACCAATAATATTGCACTTCCTAGTCTTTAGACATCGTATTAAATTTACCTATTTAAATGTTTATGGGCACAAAATATGGAAGTGATTATAATAAGCAAGAATATTACATTCCTAGCCTATTTGTTAAACTGCTGAAATCTAACAGTTAAAATAAAGACTTAAAACACACTTTTTAGTTCTTTAAGTCTGTTATTCTTTTACTTAGTCTTTTAAATTAAAAAAGATTTTTTTGTAATTTTCAAAATTTCAAAATTGTTCTTTTTGCCCCTTTTCATTATCAGTGTTGGACTAGTTGTTTATGTAAAAAATAATGTGACAGGAAAATAATACTTGTCAATGGAATTCACTTCGTAAAATGTTTTGGTTAAAATGTTTAGTTATTAAAATTTGGATAAGTATTATTTTAGTTTTCCAAATTTAAAAGTAAGTTTTTTAGTCTCTTAAATATAAAATTGATGATTTAAGTTTCTCAAATTTAGTCTCTAAATTTGTTGAAAATAATTTATTTTGATTTGAAAAGATAACGTGAAAAATTTGCTAATATAACTAATGCATTTCTAATTGGTAAATATGACTTCAAACGTGTTTAAAATATTTTTGGCATTCCTCTCATCATTCTTCTCTTTTCTTTAAAATTGTTCAAAAATGTAGTATTATTCACTTAAAGTTATTTATATACACAAAAGATAGACATAGATGTTATGAGCCTTTTATGTGTTAATTTTTCATCTTTTTTCCTTTTTGTAAAGTAGTTAAATAAAACAAAAGTTTGACATGAATTACAGTTGAAAATAATGAATCAACGTGTATTGTAACGCTTAGCATTCCAATACTTAATGATACGGAATCAATTGTCACTACTTAATGAATCTTTTGTACTTCATGTAATGGATATTGATTATATATATATATATATATATATATATATATATATATATATATATATATATATATATTTATGTGTGTGTTTTTTTTCCTGTCTCTAATTTATATTTATATTTTTTTTTTTTTTTTTTTTTT
>Ga0099824_1008328_pt1 | contig 13307 bp, 10 predicted proteins | sample SiratrowhiteBW_FD_76837 | JGI IMG/M metagenome (GOLD analysis project Ga0099824, IMG submission 76837) | Root nodule microbial communities of legume samples collected from California, USA - Siratro white BW | ecosystem: Host-associated > Plants > Roots > Nodule | place: USA: California... | reverse complement strand
TTGATTCTGCTTACTGTTTCATGCAACTGTTCTGATTCAGTAAATTCAAATAAAGATCCAGTCTGTGAAACAGAATTGCATTTTACTGAAAAATATCAAATTGTTTCAAAAAGTTTTGAAATCAAATTCACCCCCCTCTTGTATTTCAGCCAAAACAGTTTCCAACAAAGGTTTTCCAAAGAAAATAAAGAAATTTAATCACTTTTTCTATCATGGCAATACATCATATGCATCATCTATCACTTGTTTTTACTGTCTAGAAAAGGCCACACAGTTAGGAAATGTAAAACCAGATTATATTACTTGCCAAAAGGCCTTGTAATGTGGGTTCCCAAGGGTACCATTAACATGAATGTACCCAAGATTAATAAGGGACCAACTCTTGCGGCTTAATCTGTTTTGCATGAAGCTTGGACAGCTAAGAAGCAGTTGTGGTATCTTGACAGTGGTTGTTCAAAGCATATGACAGGAGATGCTTCAAAGTTTACAAATTTAAAGATGAAGCAAGAAGGATTCGTGACATATGGAGATAATAACAAAGGGAAAATTCTTGGTAAAGGAGATGTTGGAAGCCATGACTCAATAATAATCAAGGATGTTCTGTTGGTGGAGGGACTGAAGCATAATCTATTGAGTATCAGTCTACTTTGTGATAAAGGCTATGAAGTCAACTTTAAACCAGATTTGCGCTTGATATCAAGTCCAATAACAAATCAAACCTTGCTTATTGGTAAAAGGGTAAACAATATTTACATGTTTGATATCTGTAATATTGCATCTAGCATAACTTGTTTGCTCTCCAAAAATAATGACTCGCAGCTTTGGCATAGAAGATTAGCACACATACACATGCATTATCTTAATAAGCTTTTGTCCAAAAATCTAGTTGAGGGACTACTTGCACTCAAGTTTGAGAAAAACAAAATTTGTGATGCATGTTAAAGACGGAAACAAAGCAAAGCTGTTTTCAAAAATAAAAATTTTGTTTCCACTTCAAGACCTCTTGAAATGCTACACATGGATTTGTTTGATCCTTCTCGCACTATGAGTTTAGGTGGCAACTACTATGGACTTGTCATTGTTGATGATTTTTCAAGATTTACCTGGACATTGTTCATTGCATCCAAAAGATCATGCATTCACTGCTTTTAAACATCTTGCCAGAGTTTTAGAAAATGAAAATAATTGCCATATTACTTCTATAAAATCTGATCATGGGGGTGAGTTTGAGAATAAAAGATTTGAATGTTTTTGTAACAAGAATGACATTAAACACAATTTTTCAGCTCCAAGAACACCTCAACAAAATGGTGTTGTGGAGAGGAAAAATCGTTCTTTGGAAGAACTTGCCCGAACATTGTTAAATGATTCCAAACTTCCAAAATATTTTTGGGCAGATGCTGTTAATACAACATGCTATGTTTTAAATCATGCTTTGGTAAGACCTATTTTGAAAAAGACCCCTTATGAACTTTATAAAGGAAGAAAACCAAATATCAGTCATCTTAGAGTGTTTGGAAGTAAGTGTTTTGTTTTAAACAATGGGAAAGACAATATTGGTAAGTTTGATGCAAAAGAAGATGAAGGCATTTTTATTGGTTATTGTTCTCATAATCATGCATATAGAATTTATAATAAACAAACTATGATTGTGGAAGAATCTGTGCATGTGGTATTTCATGAGTCTAATCTGGATCTACAAGATGGTTTTAAGAACAGGGCAGAGGAAGAAGAAAACAGTGAGCTGCTGCAGAATAATAGTAAGTTGATTCAGAAATTTAGCAAACTGAATATTTTTTATAGAGTCAGATAAGGAAGTAGATGGACAGAATGCACCAATTCCTAAAATAACACCATCTGCACCTGAAAGAAATGCAGACCTACCCAGAGAATGGAGGATTCCTAAAAACGTATCTCTTGACAATATTATTGGGCAAATTGGGCAAGGAGTATCTACTAGAAGAACTTTTAATCATTTTTGTGAAAATATGTCATTTGTTTCTCAAATTGAACCATCATTTGTTGACATTGCATTGAGTGATGATAAATGGGTGGATGCTATGCATGATGAACTAAACCAATTTATTAGAAATAATGTTTGGGTGTTAGTTCCTAGATCTCATGATATGAATGTTATTGGCACTAAATGGGTTTTTAGAAATAAACTAGATGAACAAGGAACTATTATTAAAAACAAAGCTAGGATGGTGGCTAAGGGGTATAATCAAGAAGAGGGAATTGATTTTGATGAAACATATGCTCCTGTTGCTAGACTTGAGGCTGTTAGGTTGCTGTTGGCATATGCATGTCTGTGTGGTTTTAAACTTTTTCAGATGGATGTTAAAAGTGCCTTCTTGAATGTATTCATAGAAGAAGAGGTATATGTATCTCAACCTCCAGGATTTGAGGACTTCAAACATCCTGATCATGTATATAAACTGCAGAAGGCTTTATATGGTTTAAAACAGGCTCCTAGACAATGGTATGAGAGATTAAGCAACTTCCTCACATCTCAAGGTTATGAAAGAGGCAAAGTTGACAAAACTTTATTCATTAGAAAACTCATTTATGATATTATTTTAGTGTAGGTTTACGTTGATGATATCATATTCGGTTCCACTAATGAATTTTTGTGTCAAGAGTTTGTGTCAGCTATGCAGGGGGAGTTCGAGATGTCTATGATGGAGAATTAAATTTCTTTCTTGGACTACAAGTGAAACAAATGGGGCATGAGACATTTCTGTGCCAATCAAAATACTGTAAAGAGCTTCTTAAAAGATTTGAAATGGATAACTGCAAGGAAGCCTCTACTCCAATAGCTACCAGTTGTAGCTTGGACTTAGATGAGAAGGGAACTTCAATAGATCAAACAAAATACAGGGGGTTAATTGGTTCTCTATTATATCTTACTGTTAGTCATCCTGACATTATGTTTAGTGTTTGCTTGTGTGCCAGGTTCCAGTCAAACCCGAAAGAGTCACACTTCAAAGCTGGGAAAAGAATCTTAAAATACTTAAGAGGAACTGTAAATGTGGGGCTTTGGTATCCTAAAGGAGCATCACTTAGTTTAACAGGCTATTCAAATTCAGACTTTGCTAGCTGCAAGTTAGACCGCAAGAACACCAGTGGAACTTGTCATTTGCTTGGTGCTAGCTTGGTCTTATGGCACAGCAAGAAGCAAGCCTGTGTTGCCCTTTCAACAACTGAAGCCGAGTATATAGCAACTGGGAGCTGCTGTTCACATATTTTGTGGTTAAAACAATAGCTAAGTGACTATGGTTTAACTCTTACAAAAATTCCTCTTAAATGTGATAATACCAGTGCTATTAGTCTAACCAAGAATCCTGTGCAACATTCAAGGACGAAACATATTGAAATTTGTCATCACTTTATTCGGGATCAAGTGAGCAATGGAAACTGTGAAGTTCAATTTATTGAAATAGACAAACAACTTGCTGATTTCTTCACAAAACCATTGGCAAGAGAAAGGTTCAATCATCTAAGAATTGAATTGAGTATCTTAGATATTTCCAATGTGTCAAATTGAAATTGCCTTCATAATTATATAATTTTGTATTGTAATGACTAATCTGTCACTTAGAAAAGGCAAAAGAAAATAGGTGATATAAGCATGTGATATTTTTTAACCTGTTGTTGATTGTATTAATCTGCTGGAAAATCTTATGCAGTATATGTTAATTTCCAATATTTTAATATGTTATGTTCAGAAAATAACTTATTATTATTCTGAACCTATACCTGTAATACTTTACTTGTGGAAATTAGTTTGTTAAAAACAGTAGTGCAGAGCTGACTGATTGCCATTTCAGTAATAATCGTGCTCTGGTAAGTATTCTAGAGCAATAGCAGTGACACCCATTTAGTCAAAACAACTATATAAGACCTAACTGGACACGCTACCACCCTTGTGAAGAAGCAATCCGTCAAACCAAATCACAACCAACCTTGAGCTACTAAAAAGGGGTAAAAAGGGTTGCTGGAAATAAGGTACAAATTTTGCTTTTTCAGAAAATCCTTGATTGCGTGCAAGGTACTAGTCTATATTCGTGATTTCTTGCTTGGAAATTGCACATGGGTTACATCACCATCACGTGCCACACTTTATCAAATTTGCTTAGTGAAGATTTTCTTAAATACTTGCTGCATAAGAGCATAGCATACGCATCCTAAATCATTATGATAGCACTTTCACATCTTTTTCATTCTGTATTCGAAAAACCAGTATCCATGGCCTCACCTACTCCCATGAAAAGAACCTGAACCCAATCCTCAGCTCAAGAAGAGGATTACGATCACCTAGAAAGTTGGTTCAATGGTGAAGCTAAGCAGATGCAGGAGTACATTCACACTTTCAGCAAGAATTTGATTGCGCCTAAGTTCTTAACTATGGCCTGGCTGAAGGAGGAACAACTAGAGGAGATCAGAGTCATCATAAACCATCAGAAGTTGAAGAAATTCCTTGAGTTGAGTGGCTGCATCTATCTGGACTTGGTCAAAGTCTTCTACACAAACTTGACGATTGATGGAGAAAATATGAGCTCACACGTGAAAGAAGTAGACATCGAAATCACACCCAAGGTATGGTTTGCAGTAACTGACCTAAGGTATGAAGGGCAGCAGATTGAGAGAGGAGCACTGGATGACTTTAACAAAACTGTGTCCTATAAGGCTTGCATGAGGTATCCAGGAGAGGATGTGAAATCATTTGGAGTTGGAAAACTTGCCATGACTCCTAGAATTCTAAAGTTGCTGATTGTTTGGATGCTGACACCGAGAGGAAGCAATCATGCAACACTCACTGAGGATGATTTAATGTTGTTGTATTGGCTGATTAACAAGGTGAAAGTGAACTGGGTTCACACCATGATGGAGCACATGATGAAGGCGAAAAAGTTGAATGACTACAAACTACCGTATGCCATCCTGATATCCAGAATGCTTGAGTTTTTTGAAGTAGAAGTGGAGGATGAGTTATCAGAGGACCTCAGGCAAACAAACGAGATCAATCCACCTATGCTCAACCGGATAGGACTTCAAAAGGTAAATGGCTCCTAGACTTACAAAGGAGGACATGGTGAAGGATCTGGAACGAGTGGAACTGCTGACTGAACAAGACCCAACTGAAATTCCCACTCCAGGAGTACGTTTGCTGCTGCAAAATGAGCCTCAAACACCAAGACCACCACATGATGAACCTATGACTGGTTTTGAAAGGCTGATTATTTCCAGAATGGATGACATCACTAAATAGCAACTCGCAACCACGAATATTGTGTCACACAATTCCAGTAGCTGAATGGTATCACAAAGGAACAACGTAGGCACCATGAGTTCTGTGCCCAAAACATCTAGCAGTTGCACTAGCAAGTTGATGATGTTCTTGACACCCTGAACAACTTCAATGGCTAAACAACCTATGCATCATGCATTATATCTATGTTTCTGTTTGATGAAATCTGTGTTTGTGTTTGCATCAGTCTTTATGTTTCTTTTCTTTTGATGTTGTTTTAAGTCTCCTTCCAATTTAATGTATCCAATTGGGGGAGAATATGTGGTTAAATGGTCTGTAATATGCTTTATCCTGCACCTTTCTGAAACTTTCTTGAACTGTGATAGAACTGCTAATGCTTAGTAGAACCTGTTATGTGTTGTATTAACCAATTATTTGTTGTTGCAGTATTAGTTTTTGTTTTGGAAAAATGGGTTAATCGTTTTGCAGGAGGCTTCATAGTATGGGGGAGAAGAAAAGCATGAACATCACAGAGACATCTAGACCAAACCACAAGAATTGTCTTCATCAAATTAGGGGAGATTGATGAAGAAAATAGAATAATTTGTTGAAGAAATTACTTGAAGGTTTTATAATCTAGGTTTGGGTAGGTATGTTTTTAGGTTTATAGTATCATGCATCTGGTTGTGTCAATATACCAATTACTTGCATTGCTATTAATTAAGTTTAAATGAAAAATTGCATTTTTAAAATGTTTAATTTTTTTTTAAATGTTTTTGAGTTGGAGCATTTTTTTAAACCAAACAGCGGGTGTTTTGAAAAAAAAAACAACTAAGGGAGAAATTAGGTTTTCGAGAAAACAATTTTTCAAAGATTTAGAGAAACTTTTCCTTTAGAGAAATATTCACAATGAGGAAGAATTTCAATTGATTTTTCAAAAACGAATCAAGATTTTTCTACACTTGAACAAGAGCATGGCGTGATCTTGGTAGATTGTGCGTGGCAGCTTCAATATGGGAAGATAAGTATTCTTCCTTGTTGCTTTTGATTGTAATTGGTTGTTGTGTTTGTGAACTTTCGAATTGTATCGTGTATTGGGTGGTTTCTCAATTAGTTCTTGCTTGATAGGGAGATTAGGCATTAAAATTGGGGGAAATTTGTAATTCAATTGCTGTATTGTTGTGTTGCATTCAAATCTGCAGTGGTGTACTGCGATTGCACTGTGTGTGAGCATCTTGTGTGGTGGAGAACTGCACAAGGGGATAGAAGACAATCTTGTAGGTTCAAGATTAGTCTTGTGTGATTTGTTTGTAAACTTCAATTGAATTAGTGGAAATCCTTGCAAGTGGTTGCAAGGGACTGGACGTAGCCCAAGTGGTTGGGTGAACCAGTATAAAAACATCTGTGTAATTCTCTTCTCCCTTACTCTTTTAAATTTTGTTCTGCAGTTGTGTAAATTCAAATTCTGCCATTAAGAACAATCTGTTAAAACTAAAGAACAATCTATTAAAATTCTGGACAGACTTAAAATTGGCATTCGGGTTGTTTCTTTAATTGGCTAAAATCCATTTTAAAGGATTAAAAATTCTGTATCTTACTAAAGATTGTTAATCTTGATTCTCAATCATATTGTCTTGTATTTCTTTGAGCATATTGGATTTATCTTTGGACTATAAATAGGCAATTAACTTGAAGCACTGCTGTGTAGCACTATAAAACTAGTTTTTCCTAATTCTGATAATTCTTTAGATAGAAACTTGTTTTTAAATGCTGGTGAATTGAATCTGTAATCAAAATTCAGTAACTTAAAATGTAATTGACAAATTTGCTCTGTTGCAATACTGTTTTAATTGTAGAAAATTCTAAACAGGTTCATTACTGCTGTAACCTTGTATTTGCTAATTGACCATTGTTATTACGGTAGAAAAGTGGAACTCTTTAGTGTTGTTGAATTCTTTGAGTTGCTGGTTTCTTGTATAATCTAAGTTGCTTGTTCATTTTCATTAACCTTGAAAAGTACTTAGTTTGCTATTTTGACTAATCATTGGCTGATTGTATCAATTTGGTTTGTGGTAATCTTGTCTTTAGCAAAATTTGTTTCTGATCAAAGAGATTTTTTATTTACTGCTTTTGTTTTACTGCTGTAGTATTAAAATTACAACTTGCTGAAATTTGTTTGAATCTGTTGTTTTGTGCACATCTCACATTGTAATCATAGTTTAATAAAAATACTTATTCAAAATTTTAAGTTTTCAAAAAGTTTTAAATTGTTCAATTCACCCCCTCTTGAATATTGGCCATCTTATTTTCAACATTTGTTTGAATCGACTAAAATTTTAAATCTATCAATTGATTTTACTTAAATAAATCAATTGATTACATTGAGCTTTTAATATATTAAAATCTAAAATACTACATTCTTTTTTCTAAAACCTTTAGAAATATATTTCAAATCTTCTTTTTTAACTTTTTATGGATAAAACACTTTTACTAAAGAACATTCTGTAACATCCCATATTTTACATATAATAGGAATTTTATTGCATAAAAATTATACAATAAACCTAAATATAAATATTCATACATTCATCATATATTTGAAAATATACTCCTCCATATAAGATTTAATAAAAATATCTTCCTACAATTACAAAATAAAAGAAAATAAAATAAAATTAATCTTCTCCATGAACTCACTAAAGAGTCACACCACGTGTCAAATTCCATGCTCACCTGTAATACACGATCATCACAGATTTGAAACCAAACACCACACAAAAAGAAGAGTAGGCTAGAGAGTTTAAATAAATAAATAAATAAATATATATATATATATATATATATATATATATATATATATATATATATATATATATATATATATATTAAGTAATTTTCTATCTCAACCAAACTACAACATATTAACCTTTCGTAATTCATCTCATACATCACATTATCATTAACACATCACACTCATGTAACACTGTTAATCCATATGATCTGGTATAACTGGTTTTTTTTTTTTACACCGTAGCGTAGTCATGTTAACCTGTCAATCCATATGATTTGGTCTGGCCGGTTCTTTTTCACACCGTAGCGTAGTCATATACACATTTCAATCTATATGATCTGGTCTAACCTTTTTCTTCACATCGTAGTGCAGTCGTATAAACTTAATTTATATGATCCGGTCTGACTGGTTCTTTTCCACACCGTAACGTGGTCAATTAATCCTTTAACCCACATGATCTGGTCTGACCGGTTCATTTTCACACCATAGCACAATCGTATGAATATATTAATCCATATGATCTGGTCTAACGGGTTCTTTTTCACACTGTAGTGCAATCATATGAACCTCCCTCGACTCTTACCACCTAGTCGTCTTTATTTATGATTCCAATGACTAGTAGAGTCAGGATACGGTCTCAACACAATATGTCTTGATCACACACCACATCATTCACAAATATTGATATTACATCATATAATACATAAAAACTCATTCAATTCATCCAAATTTATCCAATTCATACTTAATAAAATAAGTAATTGTAATATCTAGAAAAAAATATGCAATTAACAACTCTTACCCGAATTCACAAATATATCTCACACATCATGCATAACATTCACTAATTCAAAAATAAATTAACATTTATAAAAAAAATAACATACAACTAATTTTCCTTACCTCTATAGAATAGAGATACTCAAAGAAATCCAAAAAATCCAAAATCACGGGCAACCTAACTCTGTTCAAGAATCTTATCGAACACTCTTGTTCTACTCAACATCAGGAATCTAGGACTGACCTCTGATCGTCAGTTTGATAAGAAAGGAAGGTGAATTTTTAGAGAAAAGGAAAAGAAAAGGGAAAGAACAATTTTTTTAGAGAGAGAGAGTTGGTACTTTTAATAAACAAAATATCTTCTTAAATCATTGGTGGTTGTTATTATAAAAGTAAAAAATGAATAACTAATTTTTATTTACTTAAACAACTTTTCTATTAAGAAAATATTCAGGTGTTATCTTATTTATATCTAAAACTAAATTCTAGGTTGGTTTTATTATAAAGCTATTTTCTAGGATATTACACATACAATTATACTCACACACCCACACACACTATGATCTAAAATTTGATCTTCAAGTCTTTAGTAATAACTCTTTCTCAATATTGAAATGTTTTCAAAAACTTACTAATCTTGTGTTAAAAGAATTTAAAATGAGATAGTCATATAAATTTTAAACAAAACATTTTTAATAGATTAAAACTGCATTTTGATATATTATTTCACTTACTCATAAAATTAATAGATTAAACTATTATTTTAATCTATTAAAATGGATTAGTTTAAAATCTTCCGGATGTTTAAGATGGTTTAGTCTACTAAAAATTTGTTTTAACAAGTTGAAACAAAAATCTCATAACTACTCATTACCCTAAGTAATTCTAATCCATTAAAATGTCTTCTACGTTATGTTCAAACTAAGACAGAATATTTATACATATTAAAATATCTTTTAATCAATTGAAAATATCTTATCACCAAGATAATTTCTAAAACATTTAAAAAAAAAAACTTTCTGTAGGAATAGCTGGCTCCAGAAGAGGGTTGAATGGAGCCTGAACTCAATTCGCTATAAATAGAAACCTTCAACCAAGGCAAAAATATATAAGCACAGATAAAACAATTTTATACTGGTTCACCCTAATCTCTTTGACTACGTCTAGTTCTCCCTTAAACAAAGTGTTTAAGAGGTTCCACTATTTAGCAAATAGTTACAACGAGTACACAAACCTCTCCAGGTTACAACAAGTACACAAACCTCTCCAAGTTATCACGAGTACACAAACGTCTCCAAGTTATACCAGTCTCAATCTCCCCCTGAGATCAAGACCACTTAAGATTGAAATAAACACTCTCAAAAGAGAGAACAATGAAAGCTCACAAGGGTTTACTTCACAATGGTGAAGAATTACACAATGATTTCACACAACCCAAAACTCTAGATGCTCTCAATAGCAGATTGACAATAAACACTCAGTAGTAGATACTCTATATTTCTTCAATGTATTGTATGATGTATCTCTCTTTTTGCTTCTTCTTGTTGTTTTCTTCAACTTGAACTTGCTCCTCTATATGTAGCTTTTTAGAAACTAGCCGTTGGGATGCTTGAACAGAGCAATCTTGACTTTCTGATATATGGAGCTCAAACTAGAAATATTTCTCTAATATTTTAAACTACATTAAACTTGATTAATTCTGTATCAGAAATAATTAATTTAAAATAACATAGAGAAATTATATTTGAGATACTCATCAACAATTTGAATAATTTCTATTATGAACAGATTTGAACATTAAAGCACAATATGATATAAAATCAATTTAAATCAAATCAATAACATATTAAAGTAAATAGTAAGAAAACTTATCTCTTTATGGACCATGTGTCTCCTGCTTTAATAATAATAATGTTAATTGCGCAATGTATATAAGTCATCAAATATAAATATATACTTGAGTTTTGTTATCATCAAAACTTTATCAAATGATTTGATCTTCTAAAGGGACTTTGGACTGTCTAATGTTCAACACTTTCTAACTATAATTATATGTTCAAATCGCTAAAGAGAAACTTACATGTATGTCTAATCAACACAATTCAGTCTTTAATTCTCTTCCATATTCAAGAATCTCGCAAGGAGACATTAGATTCATGAAATATTGCACAACTCTAACAAAAGTATTGAGTTTCTTCAAGTGAATATCTTTAAATGAATAATGTGTGCAAACCAAAGTTTTGATCATGAAAGGCGTGCATTAGATTATTAGAATAATACATGACAAACTATATTTCAATACAACCATAATGCTAAGAAAACCAGTATATTGTTACCATATTAAATAGAGTTTTCTTCTCAAAGTTCACTATCTCAATTTATTTAAACATATACAACACATCAAACAACTCTAAAGTTATATAAATACAAACACCATATAAAATCAAAACATGCATACAATAACTAAAAGAACATACTTTCATACTTATTTCCTTATAGAAACTTGCTTTGTCCAACTTTACAAGCTCAAACATTTGAGATATGCAAGAGGGATGTGGTCTTCAAGATGCTGAAAAACAACCAAAAAAATTGTGATTATCCCAAATGTGTAAATAAATTATTGCTATCAAGTAATTAAGTTAGCTTAGCGAATACCATTCTAATTTAAAAAAAGAATAAACTAAATTTGTGAGAGTAGAAATGGAAGGATATTCCACTTTATTGATTTTCATAAAAGATTTCCATCCAATTTGTCAAAAGGTTTTCTTAATAAAAAAAATTAAATAATTTTTTATTCCCTATAATACTTTAATATCTGAGACCAAAATTCCAAATCAAGTAAAGAAATGACATTTAAATAATGAAAATAGGCATGATATTTTCCAAATAATTTGTGAAAAGTAAATATGTTGCAATCTAAACAGTTTTGAATCTTAGAGAGACTATAAAACAATGATGTTAGGGAGACTAAAATGAAAAATATAGATTAATTATAAGGGTAAAATACATTTTACTTTAGCCATAGTGCTCTTGAATTCAATGATAACATAGTCTGACATAAAATAAAATTAATTGTACAATAAAGATGATGGAATAAATTATGTATTTTTTTTTTTGTCATAATAAAATTATATATAAAATTTTATTTTATTTTTATAGAATATTTAATATTTTTGAAGTCTTTAAAAATTATAAACTCGCATTCAATATTGACGAAATTGAAATCTAATAACGACTTTCATATTTTATTTTTGTTCTTACAAAATTATAACTGTTCAATTTTCGATCCTAAAATTTTTGGTATTGTTAGGTTCAATCAAATTTTAGAGATACTATCCTTACAAATTAAGGATAACACATTATTTTGAAGAACTTTAAAATAATGGAAATTTTAGAGGAAAAAAAAAATAAACCTTTGCAATTTTGTAATAGTGAAATGCATATTTTAACGACTTCAATTCCGTCAGTAACACAAGAATTAATTATTTTAAGGCATTTAAAAGATGATTGAGATAGGACACTAGCAACAAGGTTGAAAACTAATAAGAATTTGATTTAGTCAGAATATCACTTATGTGCATAAGTTGCCCACTTTAAAAGCCTAAAGAAAGTTATTATTGAAATGTTAAAAAACAATGTAATTGTTGAATAAATTAGAGAGAATAAAAAGAGCACAGTATCTTAAAATTGAGGAATTTTTTTTTTCAAATGAAAGAAACCAAATGTTAATGTTTATGAATATTTAAAAGTTATATTATGAAATATTCTTTAAGACTAACTTTCAGAATGTAAATAAATGTGGGGAAAATGTAAAATTGAAAACGAAAATAACCTAGAGATGTTTGGAATTTTTATTTTTTTTTGGTTTAAAAAAAACTTAAAAAAAGACATTGATTTTGCTAACAGTTTTAAAAAACTACTTTCATCATATAAGTTTTTCTATTGTTTTAAAAATAGAATATATTTCAAAAAAACAAGAAACAATGTTTATTTGTTATTTTAAGTATCAAAACAAGAAAAAAAACTATTTTAATTAATATAATTATTATAAATAAAATTTATAATATTAACAGTAGTTACTATTTTTATATTATTTTAATTAATAAAAATAATTAATATAATAATAAGTTGTATAGTATGAAAATATTAATATCATCTTTAAAACTGTCACACATCAGTTTTTCATATAACTAAACTCTCTTATTTTATCTTATGTCTCTTGAAGATATTTACACATGACTGTATAATTATCAAAATTAATTATATAAAATTAGTTAAAAATATCTAGAATCTTACTTATACAACTCACAGTTATAGTTTTAGTCTATTATTAGTAAAATATTTTTCTCTTATTAGTATCTTATAAACAATTTATTAGAAATTAAACGACTGTAAAAAAATTACATAAATTTAATATGGCATACATATTTTTATTTGAATTTATATATATATATATATATATATATATATATATATATATATATA
>Ga0099824_1008327_pt1 | contig 13309 bp, 7 predicted proteins | sample SiratrowhiteBW_FD_76837 | JGI IMG/M metagenome (GOLD analysis project Ga0099824, IMG submission 76837) | Root nodule microbial communities of legume samples collected from California, USA - Siratro white BW | ecosystem: Host-associated > Plants > Roots > Nodule | place: USA: California... | reverse complement strand
TCTTTAGGGTTTCTTGAAGAGAAGGGATGTAAGTTTCAAAGTGATGGTGGAGTTCTTCGTGTTTCAAAGGGAGCTCTCACCATTATGAGAGGAAAGAGAGTTGGAAATCTCTATTTCTTGCAAGGGTCCACAGTCACAGGCTCGGTCTCCATTGCGAGCTCGGATCCTACCTCGGATGTTAATGTTACGAAGTTGTGGCATATGAGGTTGGGACATATGAGTGAGCGGGGAATGACCATTTTGAGTAAGAGAGACTTGTTGTGTGGTCAATGCACAAGTAGCTTGGAGTTTTGTGAGCATTGTGTATTTGGCAAGCAAAAGAGATTGAGCTTCTCAACAGCCATTACCGGACCAAGGAAACGCTGGATTACATCCATTCGGATCTTTGAGGACCTTCTCGTGTGCCATCAAAAGGTAATGGTTCTCGCTATATGCTTACTTTCATTGATGATTTTTCAAGAAATGTTTGGGCTTATTTCTTGAAGGAGAAAAGTGAGGCCTTTAAAGTGTTCAAGGAATGGAAGACACTTTTGGAAAATCAGACTGGAAAGAAGATCAAGAGGTTGAGGACTGATAATGATTTAGAATTTTGTAACTACCAATTTGATGAGTTTTGTAAAGTCGAAGGAATTGCTAGGCACAAAACAGTGGTTAATACTCCACAACAAAATGGATTTGCAGAAAGAATGAACCGTACATTGCTTGAAAGGGCTCGTTGTATGCTTTCCAATGCGGGTCCTGGCAAGGAGTTTTGGGCGGAAGCGATTAGCACGGGTGCTATTTGGTGAATCGATCTCCCAACACTTTCATAGAGTGCAAAACACCCGAAGAAGTATGGTCGGGTAAGCCGACTGATTATTCAAACTTAAGGGTGTTTGGCTGTCCTGCTTATGTTCATGTAAATGAAGGGAAGTTGGAGGCAAGAGCAAAGAAGGGCGTTTTTGTTGGGTATCCCATGAATGTGAATGGGTACAAGGTGTGGTGTCTCACATCTTCTAAATTTCTCATTTCAAGCGATGTCACTTTTGATGAGTCGGCTATGTTGAAATCCAAGGATGTTGTGCTCAAGCCGACCATTATGGAGAATGAGAAGATTGACAAGAAGGTGGAGTTAGAGGTGTCGGTCCAACAAAGTGATGAAGAAGAGGCTATACCACATGAAGATGCTCATTTGGAAGAACAAGAAGTTGAAGAGCAACCATATTTGTTGGCAAGACATCGTAAAAGAAGAGAAATTAGAAAACTAGTGAGATATGCTGATTTTGCTTATTGTTTTGCAGCTCCCGAAGAGGTGGAGTATAGTGAACCATCATCTTACAAAGAAGCTATTTCTTCCAAAAATGCAACGGATTGGGTTTCCGCCATGAATGAAGAGCTTCAATCGTTAGAAAGAAATCACACTTGGGCTCTTGTGAAGCCACCTAGTGGTAAGAAGATTGTGGGTTGCAAGTGGGTTTTCAAGAAGAAGGTAGATGGTTCAAGACCAGAAAGTCTTCGGTATAAGGCAAGACTTGTGGCGAAGGATTATAGTCAAATTCAAGGTGTGGACTTCAATGAAGTATTTTCTCCTGTTGTCAAGCATACCTCCATTCGAGTTTTGCTCTCTTTGGTGGCAATCAAGGATTTGGAGTTAGAGTAGTTAGATGTGAAAACTGCTTTCTTACATGGTGATTTAGAAGAGCAAATTTGCATAAAGCAACCAGAGGGTTTTGAAGTTGTGGGAAAGGAGAATCATGTATATTTGTTGAAGAAGTAACTCTATGGCCTCAAGCAATCACCTCGGCAATGGTACAAGAAATTTGACTCATTCATGGTTAGTATAAATTTTTCCCGCTCTAATTATGATAGTTGTGTCTACTTCAAGAAGTTGAGTAGCAGAGAATTTATCTACTTGTTGCTCTATGTTGATGATATGTTGATTGTTGCTTCCAATATGGAAGTAATTGTGAGATTGAAAGAGCAACTTGGTTCGACATTTGAGTTGAAAGATTTAGGGGCCGCCAAAAGAATCCTTGGCATGGAAATATCAAGGGACCGGCCCAATCAAAACTCTTTCTCTAACAAAAGGAGTTTACGGGAAAGGTAATCCGTCGTTTTGGCATGGAGAAAGCCAAGATTGTTTCCACCCCTCTTGCAACACATTTCAAGCTTTCAGCTGCTATGAGTCCTAAGTCCGAACATGAGAAGAAGTAAATGGAAAATATTCCATACTCAAGTGCAGTTGGGAGTCTTATGTACTTGATGGTGTGTACTAGACCCAACGTAACTCAAGCCATTAGTGTGGTGAGTAGGTACCTTGCTTGTCCTGGAAGAGGACATGGGGAAGCGGTAAAATGGATCTTTCGCTACTTGAAAGGTACCCTTAATGCTCATTTGGAGTTTGGAGGAAATGGGATACTAACGGGTTATGTGGATTCGGATTTTGGTGGTGATTTAGATAAGAGGAGGTCTTTGACGGATTATGTTTTTACTCTTGGAGGGTGTGCAATTAGTTGGAAGTCAACACTTCAATCCACTGTTGCACTCTCTAGCACGGAAGCAGAGTACATGGCAATCACGAAGGCTATTAAGGAGGCTATTTGGCTCAAGGCATTTCTTGGTGAGATTAATTCTCTTGGTGATCCTATCATGGTATTTTGTGACAACCAAAGTGTCATTCATTTGACAAATGACCGGATGTTCCATGAGAGGACTAAGCACATTGATACGGTATCACTTTGTGCGTGATGTGATTTCTGAAGGTAATGTGCTTGTGAAGAAGATTAGCACCGAAGAGAATCCAGCTGATATGTTCACAAAGCCTCTTCCCATTGCAAAGTTCAAGTTTTGCTCAAAGACAATTTCAGTCTTTTGTCAGTTTGTTTTTTAGTTTGGTTTAGTTAATTTTATGTTTATTTTCTAGTTGTGCAATTCGGCTCAAGGTGGAGATTGTTATATGTTGACCCGAATTTACTAGTTTGCCCTTTTGTGTTTAGGGTTTTGAATATCCCTTTTTGGTATCTCACTTTTCAATTGAGAAAATAAAAGAGTCATTTTAACATATATAAATTTAATAAATTTAATGTAATAAATGAAAAAATTGATTTTCATTACTAATGCACTATTGTTTAAAGACTTAGAAAACCTTTTTGTGTAATGAGTAAAATCACTTAGTCGATTTGATCATGTAGAGATATAATAAGTAATTTCTAATGATGTTTTGAAAATATTTTGTTAGAAGTTTAAATACTTAATTCTAAATTATTTTAAAAGATGCACTTATTTGTGAATTTATAAGTGAAATAAATTTTGTTTTCCTAGTTATCAAACAATTGGTTATGTATTTTTGTGTTTAAGATTTCTTGTTGCCAAAGAGTAAATATGATGACAGCATGAGCACAAAGAAAATTAATAAACACACATAACTTTAAAGAGGGCAACTAGAAGAATGACAAGGAATATGTTATTTTTTTTAAAAGATAAATTTTTGTTTCTTTATTTTGTATATCTTAGACATAAATTATAGTATTTGTCAGACTTGAAGACTTTAAGATGTTAAAGTTCTAAAGAGATGGTGTTTTGTTGATTAAGAATGAAGATGAAGATGTTGTATATGTGTATAGAATGTTTTAGCTTTTATGTAATCATTATCTGGATCTCTCAGAGAAAGGTATTCACAAGATTAGCATACAACCAATTTAAAATGAGTTAAAATACTTTTTTAAAATAGAAAAATTATTTTAAAATTTTTTAAAATAAAACAATTGATTATATTTTAATTTAATTAATTAAATTGTTTTTAATGAAGATCAAAATATAATAGTCGATGATATTAGTAATAATCGATTAAACTAAAGAATCACTTTAATATTTTTGGAGTTCTTAGTGAAATAATCAATTACATCTTTTCATGATCGATTAAGTAAACTCCAGTAGTAATTGTTGAATTAATTTAATCAATTAACACACTTTTTAATTAATTAAAACTGAAATTATTTTTGACAGACTTACATAGAATAATTGATTAATACTTAATATAATCGATTAATAGTGTCAGAAGTTATTTTCAATCATTGGTTTTCAAATATATAAATAGAGCATTTGACTTTATGTTTTGCATAAGCATTCAAAGTAATTTTTCTAGAATTCTAAGCTTTCTTAACTCATTCTTGTGCTATAAAGATTTGAATTAAGGTTGTGTATTTGATGATCTTTAGAGTGTTTATGTTGTGAGAAAGTTTAGTAAATTAATTTTTTCCTTTGATACTGTAATTTGTTTGGTCAAGTATTATTGTAGTACTTCGTGATAAGTTATATATCCTCTTAGGTGTTAAGAGTTGATAATACTAATATCCTTTTGGTATCAAGGGTTGTTGTATATTCTCTTGAAAATGTTCAAGAGCTGACTGTTGTGAAAGTTAGTGGAATCAACAATTCTAAGGTTGAATTGATAAGACTGGATGTATGATTGAAGGGTCTAAACCATTATAAATCTCTTTGTGCTTTCTTTTCTTGTTTATATTGTTTTAGTTTTGTTATACCCAATTCTTGAATCAATTTTGATTTCACTTATCTTATCTTCATAAGTTTGAAAATAATTTAAAGAAATTAAGTTTTCCATAAAAGACATGTGAAGTGGCTGCAACATTCACATACAATTGAAATTGACATATGTAAGTAATTACATAAGCACATGGTTTTCAAAGTGACACGTTGAAGGTAGAAACTCTTCATGTGATTTCTCCTCTCCTTTTGGATGCCCAATATCTTAAAGGTCATGTAAATTAGTTACAACTATCACATATGCTTAAAAGTGATATATGTTTAAGGGAATACTCTTATACATGTGCCTTTTCATGTCTCTAACCTTTCATTCTTATAATCCTAGGGTATTATATAATTTCTTTGATGAATTTAAAATATTATAATCACTAAAATTTGCAAGCATCTTTTTTCTTTTATTTCTTTTCCAAATTATATTTGTCTCCCTCTTGCAAATCTCTCATGAAACTTCTCTATTTCTTTCTTGTTGTGCTTCTTGTTTGTATCCTTAATTCTTGAAATTCCTTTTCTTCTTCTTTAGGTTATTCTCCAATCTTATTTACATCACAACAATATTTATATATGTAGTAACATAATCATAAATTATTTGTATAATTAAAATTAAAGTATAACAGATAAGTATATACATTCAAGATTCAATTACTATCTAAGCATGCATTTACAAAAACAAATGTTTTACAACATTCATATTCAATCTTGAAATGAAACTAAAGAATTGTGTAGTGAATTAATTGAGTTAATCATATTACATTTGATTACATGTATTTGTTAAGTCATTAGACAATACTATATGATATAATACTCATTAAAATATCTCATGATAGGAGAGTCTATAAGTTTTATGATAAAAAATATTATAAGACTAGTTAAAGGATATAACAAAGCTCAATTGCGTGCACAAATCAAAGGTTAAAGGATCAACAATATGTAGTCTCAATCTGCTAGACAATCATGCAAACTAGTTGAAATCATTAGGATAAACAATCCAACAATGCAAGGTCATACTAGACGAACCTGTAGCACATGATCAAACTAAATGATATAGTCAAACGCTCATTGAAGACTAAACACACTAGACAATTTGGTCATCACTTTCATATCAAACGATCAAGGTCGTCATTCTCACGATAGACAATCTATAATGACAAGGAGTTTCAAAACTAAATAGATTTTGAACTTTTAATAATAATAATAATAATAATAATAATAATAATAATAATAATAATAATAATAATAATAATAATAATAATAATAATGATTATGATGATAAGAAGAATAAGAAAATAATAATTATAATAATAAAATAATAATAATAATGATAATGATAAGAAGAAGAATAACAAGAATAAACCTTAGTAATATTTACTTAGTGAAGTCACCCAATGAACTTAATTTATTATCTCTTTGAAAATTTCTTTGTTACATTGAGATCTTAATATTAAGAAGAGATTGAAAAAGAATAATTAAGAGTGGTTTGTGTAGTCTATGTAATTATGAGTGATTTGTATACTCCTTTTAAAGTATAAATGAAATGAGTGGACAAAGTGTTACTTTGAGAAACACAAGTATAATTTAAAAAACAAAATATATGTTTCAAATTTTAAAAGAATTCTTGTAAAGATGGAAGATTTTTTTATAAATATCTTTACTTCAGCTTTAAATAATTAAATAAGAACGAATAGGATAACTACTTTTACTATAAAAGTGGCAAATATTTGACACTCCTTGCTAATTTTTATGATTAGTGATATTTGAAAATCTATAATTCCTAATTAAAAAAGAATTAATACAATAACTAATAGCATAAAAAAATTCTTAATAATTAAGTAAAAATTGATTATAATTAGTGAAATATTTTAAAAAATTATCTTAACAAAGAACTAGATGTAATCCTTAAATTTTAATAAACTTTAATAAAGTTTCGTGTTATTTTATTTCATCATTAAACAATATATCATTTAGCAACAAAAAGTCCAAGATTATATTCAATCCCTCAATAATTACAACCAATTATTTTTAAGTTGAGTTTCTTCTTTTAAAAAAAAAATAATTCTCTACTTATAAAAATATGAGTTGTTTCCATTAAAAAACATTTTAAAAAATGTTGTATGAAACTCGATTTTGTTGAGAAATCTCAAAATACTAGATATTTTTACCTCAAAGTCCTGAGATACCTTGAACCAAAATTAATCTTGAACTTCAAATCATACACCCAATAACTTTTTTTTTCAAAATAAAATATGAAAAATAAATCGTCTTTTGTTATCATTTCTTCAAAGAGTTGTATGGGAATTCTTGACTTTCCAAAATGTCATTCTAATTATACTTTACAACTCACCATCTCCCTGTATCTTAAAAAACTCCTGAGTCATTTCACATGTTCTTTTCAGTTTAAAAGGTCAAAATGCTTTACCAAAAATTCTTCAACGTTTACTTAAAATTTTCTCTACCGCTAACAAGATCAGATTTATTATGAACGAATGGACTTCCAAAACATCACCTTAGGATTTTCCTTTTTAAATAAAACCCTGTCCTAATCTCTTTATTATATATATGCTACCAATAAAGTTGAAGATCATGAAAATGAACTTCACTTTTGTGATCTAATATTTTACTAGAAATTATTCCTAGATTCATATAGTATGAGTTAATTTGAATAAAAATACCTATTATTAAATATACATTTAATTATCACCTGAAAACCTACGCATAACTATGAATTTGTTGAAATAAGTTAAACTAATGTATAAAAAGGTCATCAATCTTTTTCAAAAATTTAAATAAGACATGTTAAAGTTCTCAAATTGTCTATTAGAATTATTTTTTTAAATTTCAATTAACCATTATATACCTTTTATCATTTTATTAAATAAATGAATTAATTTATCTTACAATAATAAGTTTGTCTTAAACTTATATATCTTTTCAATTTTTTAATATTAGTTTAACACTATTTTTATGCTTTTTAAATATTTTAATTTTTTAAATGAAAGTTCAAAAGGTTTAGAAATTAACACTAATCTATAAACTAATCTGATACTCTTTTAAAATTTAGCAGGTCGAAGTTAGTATTTTTAATCCGTTAGTCTGTTTAGATTAGTCTCGTCTAACTCATCAAACTATTGAGATGAGACTGATTAAATCCTAACCTATTTTTAATTAAAAATTAAATTAAAAAATAAATTAATTTTCTTTTATATTATATTATTTAAAAAGATGTATTACAACATAATTTTTTAATTACAAATAAGTCTAATTATTAATTATAAAAAAAATAATTTAATATTAATTATAATAATTATTTTTATTTATTTTATTATAAATATTAATTAATAAACTAAAAACTTAAAAATATTTATACAATTAAATATTTATATATATATATATATATATAAACAAATTTTAAAATAAAAAAATACAAAAACAAAACTAAAAAAGTGTTGATAGGTCGATCCGCCAGTCTAACCACCTGTCAGATCATCCCATGTCTAAATCTGACTAAAATTTTCAACTCATTTTATTATCTAAGTGATTTTATCGTATGTTTGAAATGGATTAAATAACTTGTTTTTATTATCTAAGTGATTTTATCTCTCACCTCATTATCATATTTATTGTTTTAATTTATTGGTTTTGTATGGGACTACTTAAGTAAAGTTCCCAAATCACTGATTATATAAGATAAAAATAAATTTATTCAAAAATATTCCCAATTGATTTTATAAAATGGATTAAATCTAACCACTAATTGATTATATATATTATCGATATAACATAATAACAAATAATACATAGCTTATTAAGCGGCTATTAATGAAAAGGAACTCTTAACTTTACCTTTCACATTTCTTTTATCCACATCCAAAGAATGGCAGAAACAGTAAGATATTACAGACCCCAAAATGGATGGGATTCCAATGTAATTAATTGCACGCGTACAAGGAAAAAGGAAAGAAAAAAAAAAAAAAGCAGAAGAATCGTGTTATTTGTGTGAACTGTGAAATGTTTAATGAATTTTATTTTCAAATATACATTTTAAATTTTAATGAAAAATTATAGTATATGATTAATAAAATCTTTGAAATTAAGTCATCTAAGAAAAGAAGATGATTACTAAATTAAGTAACGTCCAAATGAGGTGGAATTTATCTTATATGACTGAGTGAATGACAAAATAAATTAAGGTGGAATTTGAAAATAAAAGACAAAGTTTTGCATATTTCGGTAAAAAAAAAAATAACTTATAAGATCCTGACATTTAAATGATTTATTTTTCTTAAATTTATAAGTCTTACATCATATAAATTTAAGTATATACAGAAACATTATCCACTCAATGTTAAGGTTATAAAAATGAACCGTTTAATTTAATTTTGTAAGTCATATAGTTAATGCCATATTAATGCGTAAAACATTCTTTAATGATATGGTAAAACATTCATTCTTTCATGATATGCTTAAGTTAAATATCTTGTGCTCATAAGTTATGAAACCATTTATATAGTAAGATTTCATAAGACAAAAGAAAAAAATAAAATAAAACTCATGGCAGGATAAAAAAATATTTTCTCCGTTCCTATTTATCTCATGTAAATTATATATTTTAAAAACAAAACCATAATTTTAGACAACTTTTGTAACCAATTGTGATTATCTTTCAGGATTTTATTAACCTAATGCAATTTTGTTAAATCCCCTGTTAATGCATCTGATCGTGCACCTTTGGAGGTGTTCCCAACATTTGTTGCTCTGTGGTTTACAATTCCGAGCACGTGTGTCGGCACTCACTTTCTAAAACTTTCATGATAAGTACTAATTAGTAATGTTCTATAATAAAAAATATTCTGAAGAGTAGATAGTTCATTTAGTACCATAAATATTATATTTTATTTTTAATATAATAAGAAAAATTATGATCTTAACATAAAATCTTTAATGTAATTAATGATGATTAATAGTTGATAAAATTATACATACTCTCAAAGTACTTCATAGAATTGTATATTTACTTAATATCAAGAGTATTATATATTTTTTAAAAGTGATTAAGAATTTATTGTTGTAATAACTTTTGAGAAAATCAATAGAATTGACAAATTTTAAGTTGAATTGTTGAGATTGAAGTATTATAAAAAAATTTGAATTAATATAAATTTTTATGTATTTAATTTTTTGTTTTCTCTATTTTTTTTATATTGTTTCTCTCATTTTCTCGTATCAAATTTGATTCCACTTGTGCATTCTATGTTTTAGCTTTCAAGATTTTGAAAAGAATCTAAGAATGTTATAGTTTTTAGAAAAAAGTTTTAAAACCAATTCACTCACTCTCTTGATTTAAATAAGTCATTCCCTTTTATAACATACATCTAAATAGTTTTTACCTTTAAAATTGTAGTTTTGTTGATGATTATTTGCTTACATTATTGAAAACTCTAAGCATACTACAATAATGCAAATTAATTTGTACTCAATAATTTGGGTGAAACATCTTAACTTGAATTGTCTAAATTAGTTCAAGTAGTTATAAATTTTTCAGACTTGAAGATGTTCGAGTCATCTTTTTTTATTGTTATTAGACTTAAAGACTCAAAGATGTTAAAAAATGGTGTTTTGATGATGAAGAATGAAGATGTTGTAGATATGTCTAAAGTGTTTTGGCTTTCTGTGTAACTGTTATTTGAATCTTTCACACAAAGGTATTTGCAAGGAAGATGGTGTTTTGATGATGAAGAATGAAGATGTTGTAGATATGTCTAAAGTGTTTTGGCTTTCTGTGTAAGTGTTATTTGAATCTTTCACACAAAGGTATTTGCAAGGTAAGCATGTAGTCATCTTTAAATGAGTTTTGAAATATGAAAAATATTTTGAAAAAGGTTTAACAACATTATAATTGATTATCTCTCTTTCAATCAATTAAATCAGAAAGTTGGAAAATCCTATGTAATTGATTTAACAGATTATCTCACTTTTTAACAAATTAAACCAGGGGATTAACAAATTATCTCACTTTTTAACATATTGTTAGGGAATCGATGGGAGAAAGGGAATGACACCACCTTCAACCCAAAACCTTAAGGCATTAGGGGAGACAAACAAGAATAAGACAAGAATCAAATTCACATAAGGGAATGACACCACTTTCAACCCAAAACCTTAAGACATTAGGTTTGTGGGTCTTCTTTCTTATATGTTGCTCAAATTTCTCATTCCTACTCAATGTGGGACTTAGACTCACACTTGGATCCCTAACAATCCTCCACTCAAGGGAGAGTCCCTCTTTGACATTGATACACTCCCCCTTACACGCAAACACGAGTACCTTACACACAAACGACCCTCACTTGCATCGCTGCCTGAAACCTCCGTTAGGAAAACTTTGAGCTTGTAACTATCACGAACCCATCGGCTCTGATACCACTTGCTAGGAAAATCCGAGGGGGAAACACTAGGGAGACAAACAAGAATGAGAACAAGAGCCCAACACACAAGGGAATGACACCACCTTCAACCCAAAACCTTAAGACATTGGGTTTGTGGGTCTTCTTTCTTATATGTTGCTCAACTTTCTCATTCCTACTCAACGTGGGACTTAGACTTAGATTTGGATACTTAACACATATTAAATTAGAGAGTTAACATATTATCTCACTTTTTAACAAATTAAACTAGAGAGTTGTGAAAACTTTTTTCAGCCATTTAATTGATTAACACTGGTTATAATCGATAAAAATAGAAGCTGCTACAACAACTTTTCAAAGAATAATCAATTAAATACTAATATAATCAATTAAAAGAGTTAAGTTTAGTTTCAATCTGCGATTTTGATACTCTATAAATAGAACACTTGGCTTTCAACATAGATTTTAAAAGGATTGATATATAATTTGAAGCAATATAATCTGAGTTTTTCAAATAGTTTCTTTCACTCGTTTTGAGCTTTCAAGATTTGATTATAAAAAATGTTATGTTGCTGAATCTTGTACATGTTTTTGCTATGAATAAAATTGCTAAACTCTTTCTTATTTTTTTCTATTAAAGTGTTCTAGTAGTGTTTTGTAATTGTTATTCTTGTTGGAGTGTTTCCAATGTTTATTTTAATTTTGTTAATAAGAGTTGATAATGCATACATTCTCTTAGGTGATAAAGAGTTGATAAAGGCTGAGATCCTCTTGAGGTTGATAAGAGTTTATAGGAATATATCCTGTTTGTGAGCAACAATTGATAGAGGTTGATATCCTCGTGTGATTGGTGTCCTCTTAAGTGTGTTCAAGAGTTAATTTTTGAGTTGTTGAGTTTGTAATACACAAACTTGATTTAATAGTTGAACCAACAACTCTAAGGTTTAATTGTTGAAATTGGATGTAGGATTGATGGATCTAAACCAATAAAAACCTTTTGTGTTTTATTGCTCCTATTTTATCCTCTTTAATTGTGTTACTATCAATTCTGTAACTATTTTCTATTAATCTTATATCAATCTTGATTCATAAAGTTAATTGCATTCTACTTTTTGATTGAAATTGTTTTACAAGAAATTTAAAGAATGGAAATCTTTTGTGTTCCAACCTATTATTGAATCAATCTTTTTTTCCATAATAATTGCATTCTATTTTTAAGTCTGAAAAGGATTTTGAAAAAAAAATTCAAGAAAGTGTGATTTTCATAAAAATATTTTAAAACCAAATTCTCCTTTCTCTTGGTTTAATGAAGTCATTCTCTTTTTCTAAGAATTGTATATTTCTATGTTCATAATCAATAAAACTTACTTTAGTTCACTTCTAAAGAGATGTTAATGAAAATTCCTTTCTAATTGAGCTCGCTTATATATTGAATTTGAAAGTAGTGTGGTAAACCAAGTGAAAGCATTTTTGACAATAAAGATGGGAAATATTTCATCCTTGGATTCTCATTCAATGTTATAATCACATACTCAATTTGGTATCGATCTATATGCTCTCTTTTCAATTCTCCCATTTTCTTATAAAACATAGTGAAATTGGGTGTCTTACAACTGCTTGGCAACTCAGTCCCTAAGATAAAATCTAAAAATGGAGATATAAAATAAGGTTGATTAAAATGTTCTATTTCTAACCCTTGTTAGTTTATCAAATGTTCCATCATGTGGTTCACTAGAAGGTTATTTTAATTTGGAAACATTTGGTTATTCTCTCAATCATTATGTTTTCATGTATGATTTCATATTCAATGTAACATTTGGTATAAAGGGTTTTTTATTTGGTTACTGAGATAATCTAATCTTTTTTATGATTAATACGTACATGCCTATTATGATGATTTTCATTTCGAGAGATTGTTAAAACAATCCTTATTTAGGCCATTTGATTAGTAAATAATAAGAAAATGTCATTAATGGGTTGTATCAATGGATTTAAGACTAAGACTAAGATTGAGGTGATTTGTAACATAATGATCATTTTATAGTTATTATCATCCATTTGTAGTCTCATTAATTCCAAAAGGACTATTTAGTTTTTTATTACTCGCATTTAGGACACTATTTTTTGCTTTAGGCAATGTTGACGTGACAACACCTAAAAAATCATTGTCTAAAATGGAAATAAGGAACAATTTTAAGTTGTTGGCTAAAAAATAAGTTTGATGTGCCTCCATATCAAAGTATATAGCAAAAGTTGCCTATTTGTTTTAAGCAACCCAAAAAAAAAAAAAAAAAAAATTTAAAAATTATAAAAAATATTTATTTTTATATTAATAATTTTTTTAAAAAATTTAAAATTTAATAAAATTT
>Ga0099824_1008326_pt1 | contig 13309 bp, 8 predicted proteins | sample SiratrowhiteBW_FD_76837 | JGI IMG/M metagenome (GOLD analysis project Ga0099824, IMG submission 76837) | Root nodule microbial communities of legume samples collected from California, USA - Siratro white BW | ecosystem: Host-associated > Plants > Roots > Nodule | place: USA: California... | reverse complement strand
TTTATATATATATTATATATATATATATATATATATATATATATATATATATATATATATATATAATTTATATTTCCACATGATATACATAATCTATATATTTGAAAACTACAGAAAACAAGCACACTTGTAGCATTTGTATCATGCATGTAATCAATCGCATTCATTCACGTGAAGTCCACGTGCATGGTTAGCAGAGTAGTGATTAAACCATCACAAAGGTACTATTCTTCTGGAAATAATTCTCTTCTACAAGCATGACACCTCAGCTCGTGTAAGGTCACATTTGAATTGAAAAATCAAGTTGGGACCCAAAGAAGAAAAACATCCATAGATGTGAACCTTCTTCCTTTGATTTTTAAAATTATATAAATAATAATATTTAATTATTATTTATTTTTACAAAATAATATATTTTTTGTCACCAAAAATTGTAGTTTTTTATTATTTGTAGATGAATTTAAATATAAGTTATTTTCCAAAATTTTTTTTATGGCATTATTATTATTAAATTAAAAATAATTTTAATTAATAGTTAAAAAAATTATATACATTTTTATATTAACATTGTAATGAATTAAATTTATGTTATATATTATACATAGTTGATAACTTAAATTTGGTTAACAAATATTTTATCCCCTATCATATTTTTTTTCGTTTTTCATCCTCTCATAAATTATAAAAATATATAATTTATTATAATTTATTAATTATTTTAAAATAAACATCTTTGGTATAAATTTAAAGCTTACCTGCTATATCTTGGCTCCGTGGCTGAGTAGTTCTTGCAAGTCATGTCATTATTGTCTTGCCAAGTTGCGACAAACAATGGTTAGATGCTTATATGGCTTACACAATTAAACTACTCCAATACGACAAGCATGTGTAAAAGAATGTTGTGGATTATAAGCTCCGTGATTGTCCAAGAATTTTCACAACAATTTGTGTTTATATACTTTCATGCTCTTGTCGGCTCTATGGTTTCCATTTTGGGTCATGTGTTTCAGCTTTCCTTGCTCTTTGTGATGTCCGCATCTTCTCTCTTTCCCTGTGTATTTTTTCTTCACAGGTATATATGGATAGTAAAACTAATTGATAACTGAAGTAAGAAAAAAAGAATAATTGATGTTTTATAATATATAAGGTTTTGCATACGAAATATGATTTACATGACAAAGTTTGGCGGAGGGTAATGGTATCCCACACTCTAATAGAAACATATTTTAATGTTAGAAATATTTATTTTAAACTCATTTCTAGTTTCCTTCTATGAACATAAGCTACTAGTATTTTGTTCTCGGATTTTATCTTATTCATTTATACAGATTGAACAATTAATTGTCATTATTCGTTAAAAAAAATTCGTGACAGTTATTTTTCACATAACATTTTAAAATTCTCATGAGAAACTTTGGGAGAAATTTTATAATGAAGTGTGATGTATAAAATATAAAATTATTGTAAATATAACTGTTTATCGAATTGTAACATCATCTATCTCCTTACAAAATCTTATTTTCTCATCACAAGAATATTATTAAGGAAGTATCATTTTGTGTCACTAATTTGACAGAAGATTCATGGTAAATGGCAATTGTTAATGAATATAATTGTAAATAGAGCCTCAATTTGTGAAATATGAATAATTAAAAATAATATAAATGCAATATAAGATAAAAAGAGAAGTAGAAAAGATTTATACTAGTTCACCTTATAAGTAAGGTTATGTCTAATTTCTTTAAACAAATTACTTAAGAACTTTCACTAAAACAAATTTTAACGCATTTTCAGAAATTAAGTACTCACCACTTCTTCATGTAACGAGTTTTAATGTCTCTCAAAGAAATAAGTATTCTAATCTCTCTAGGTGACGAGTTTTAACATTTTTTTATGAAACAAGTATTATAAACCCTTTCAGGTTACTCAGTCTTCTCACAATAAGAAACTCTCTCAAAAGAGAGAACAATCAAAGCTCACAAGGTATCTTTCACAATGGAATAATGTGCAATGGTTTGCTTTCAAAAGCTGATAAAATAATGAAACTCGAGAATTGAACATTATGACTCTATCATATTTACACAAAAGCTTGCTCATTCTAGTTTAATGCTTCATTGTTTTTATCCTTTATCTTCAGGTCTTTATATAACTTTTGAACGATGATTCTCCGTAGATGCGTTTAATGAATTCTTGTTTAATAGTGTACCAATGTATCATTTGATCTATTTAGTCTTGTATGATTGTCCATGTAGTATATCATCTAACATGTATTGTCTGATCAATTATGCTTCTTGTTTATGCTTTTCTTTCTTCATACACATGAGCTTATTATATCCTTTTACTTTCCTTATAGTGTTCGTTATCATAAAAAATCATATAATATTGTCTGAGGGATTATTTTGTCCAGCGACCTAATAATCTCCTCCTTTTCATGATGACAAAACTATAAGTGATTATAACATGAATATCACAATTTTATACCAAAGAGTTTTATGCATGTATCAGTGTGTGTATCAGAGTGTGTAAGCAGAATATTACATACTATAACATCAATCCAAATCAATTTTATTTAATAATATAAATTCAAACACTCATAACAAAATTCAAGAACTCAAATCAAGATAAGCAGTCCAGACTCAAATAAAAAATTGAAAACTATTATAAACTTAAAATCTCAAAACAAAACAAAAAAAAAACTCCTAAAAACTAGAAACATAGAAACTTTTCTTTCTTCTAACAAAAATGAGTGAGTATGTCATCACAGCTACAGTGGTCTAGGTTGTTATGTAGCCAAGTTTTTAAACAAAAGCTCACTCAAGGATTTGTTTAATTGCTAAGTGAAATTGAGAGAGCAAGATTATTAATTCATCTACCACACCTAGCTTCCAATTGCTGCAATGACATAAAATCATCAACTTTCTTCTTTTGAAAGTGTTCTTACATATCTAAGAGCATCTGGCCAATTTGGCACCATTCTACAAATAATGCTCTACTGATCATATCTTGAGTCTTTTTCATAATAACATCATCAATAGGGGATGCATTGCTATTATCATCCTTTTTCTAGGGAGGCGATTGTATCTTTTAGCAATAGTCGATTGTATAGCCTCTTGCCTAGCTCTTTACTTCGTAAAATTATAGTTGGCATTTTGGGCTTGTATCTCCCATCCAAAGAATGTAGAGACTTCATCAAAACTTGCTTGGTTGGCAGGGAAGGAAGCAAATGAGGGAATTTTAATTGGAGAATCAGTGCTTTCAAGAATGTATATTTTGTAAGGTTTCTATGATAGAGGGAATGTTTGAAGGATTTCTCAAACTCAAGGTTTAGTGTTGGGTCTCTAGGTTTAATCATATTTAAATAGGTGTGAGGTTTAAATATAGTTATCTAGAATGAGGGAACTTGTAACTCTAAAAAAGACATGTTTTTTAAGAAAATCAAAGACTTTATCAATTTCAATAACACACAGATATTCATAAGAATTTTTCATACGATCAAATATTCAATAATAAGAGTTCTCTCAATTTCATAAGTATCTCTTCTACCAAGAGTTTTGTGAATATATCTACAAGTTAATCCTCTATAGGAATAAACTACAGATCAATCATTTCCTTTTGTACGTAATATCTTATGATATGATATTTTATCTCTATATTGAGTGAAATATAGGATTCTTGGACAGACTAATCACAAAACTATTATCACACATTACTGGAATGTTAGTTTAGTGGACGTAGTAATCCTCAAGTTGATTATTGATCCATAGCAGTTGAGAGCAACATTGTTCAACTAATAAATATTCATCCTCTGGTACGAACAAGGAAATTGTTTCTTGTTTCTCACTCGTCTAAGAGATCAAGTTACCTCTTACAAAGTGACAACCTCCACTCGTACTCTTCCATTCCACTTTGTCCCTAGTGTAATCTACATCACTATAACCCTGCAACCTCAACTTTTCTCCAGTCTTATAGTGTAGTACAATATTAATAGTACCCTTAAGATATCCAAATATTCTTTTGACAACAGTTAGATGTACTTCTCGTGGGTCAGTTTAAACTTTAGTACACAGACACACTGAACAAGATATCTGGTGCAGTTAAGTATAGCATTGGGGTGCACATGGTCTTGGCTTTGTCTAATCCAAATTTATTTAAAAGTTCTTTTACATATTTGTCTAATCAAAATTTATTTAAAAGTTCTTTGACATATTTCGTGTGATGCACAAAAATTTGATCATTCATTTTTATTTTAAAACCTAAAAGGAATTTTAGTTAACCCATTATTCAAATTCTGTTTGCATAAGATTTTAAAAATCTTTACATAAAGTATTGTTTGTAGTCCCAAATATGATATCATCAACATGAACTTAAACTAAGATAAAATAATTTAAATGATCCATACGAAACAAAGTGGTACTTATAATTCCTCTTTTGAAATTATTTTCTAATAAAAAGATGCTCGAATGTTCATACTAAGCTCTAGGAGCTTGCTTTAAACCATACAAAGCTTTGTTAAGTTTGAAAACATGATTAGGAAAATTAGAGTTTGTAAAACTAGTGGGTTGTTTAACATACACTTCTTCTTTAATAAGTTTGTTCAAGAAAGCACTTTTAACATTCGTCTGATATAGTTTTATTCTACTAAATGCAACAAAGGATAGTAAGAGTCGAATGACATCTAATCTAGTTACTAGAGAATAAGTTTTAATGCAATCAATAACTTCCTGCTATAAGTAACCTTTAGCAACAATACTGACCTTGTTTCTTACAACCTTACCTTGTTCATCCAATTTATTTTTGAACACCCACTTGGCTCCTATAATCGCCTTTCCAAATGGTGGTTCTACAAGTGTCCAAACTTCATTTTTCTGGAATTGATTTATCTCCTTCTTCATAGCCTCAATCCAACTTTCATCTTCCAAATCTTCGTTCACACTTTTGGGTTTGATTTGTAAGAGCATAGTCATTTGATCTCTTATTTTTAATCTTGTTGAAACACCTCTGTTGGAATGTCCAATGATTTCATCTACTAGGTAGTTCTTCTTTAGAGTATAATATCTTCCTATTGGTTCTCTATTTTCAACAACATGTTCGTCTAATACTCTGTAGCATCATCTGGTGCCTCAATTAGTCATTCCTTGATTAAAACAATATGTCTTAGGTAGAGTATCCTTTAATTTCTACATATTGAATATGGGTGTACCCTCTTGCTCTAATAATTTCTTATTATGCTTGTAATAATTAAATCTCACATGAATTGCTTGTTCAACTACTTGTAATAATTAAATCTCACACGAATTGCTTCTTCAACTACTAAAGTTGTAGACTTATAGCCTCTATAAGCTTTAGATGTTTCAAAATGTCCAAGTAAAATTCCTTTATCACTTTTGGAGTCAAACTTTCCAAGATTTTCTTTGGTATTCAAAATAAAACATTGAACACCAAATGGATGGAAGAAGGATATGTTGGGCCTTTTGTTCTTATATAATCAAATAGAGTCCTTTTAGCCAATGGTCTTATGTAAATTCTATTTTGTAAATAACATGTGTTTATTGCTTCTGCCCAAAATCGTTTAAGAGTGAAGTTTGCATTTAGCATAGTTCGAGCCATTTATTATAAAGATCTATTTTTCCTCTCAACAAAAGCATTTTGTTGTGGTATTCTTGGAGTGGAAAAGTTATGGTCTATGCCATGATTTTCACAAAATGCTAAAAAAATTTCATTTTCAAATTCACCATTGTTAATCACGTAATGGCTACAATAGACATTTTGAACTTGTTTGAAAATTTTGCATAAGAATTTTAAAGACTCGTCCTTGTGTTTCAAGAAATTTATCCATGTCCATATAGTAAAATCATCAACAATGACTAGACCATATCTTTTGCCTCCAATAGATTTAGTTTCGATAGGTCCAAAAAGATCTAGATGTATCAATTCAAGGGGTCTTTGAGTGGAAATGTCATGTTTTCTCTTAATTGAGCTCTTGACTTGCTTCCTCTTGACACATGCCTTCCAAAACTGATTGTCATTGAATGACATGACTGCAAACCTCTCACGAGGTTGTTTCTAGAATTTTAAGATTAATCTCAAACTCGCATGGCACAGTTCCTGTGTCACAGCCAGTGATCTTTCTTTTCAAACATGAGACAAGAGACTCTTTGATTTGATAGTTCATCCATATCAATTTTATAAAGGTTTTCTTGTCTATTGGAAGCAAACATTTTGGTTCCATCATGTTGATAGACCGTGTATTTGTCTTTATAAAACATAACATTATTTCCACTTCCACAAAATTGACTTATGCTTAGTAGGTTGTGTTTAAGACCATCAACAAGTAATATATTATTAATATACATCGAAGGTCTTAGACTTACCTGACCACCACCAATCACCTACCCGTATTGGTTTCCTCTGAATACGACTTTTCCTCCCTTCTAGAGTTACAAGTTTTGGAATATACACTAGTAGAAAAATACTCTTTAACATCATTGTATAAAGACGGTTAAAACCGAAAACGACGTTGTCAAAAACGCGGTGGCATTTTTGTAAATAAATGAACATTCATAACGTCGGTTGGAGTAAAATTGATGTTGCGATATCTACACCACATCGGTTAACAAAAAAATCTGTCTTAGAAAAGACAGTAAAAATAAAAATTCAAAATTTTAAAAATTTAATTTGGCAGTTAAGTCACCACGTCGGTTATAAGCTCCTAACCGACGTGGTGTATACCAACATGACATCGATTTTGGGAGTCCAACCGACATCATGCTCCCTCTGATAATTTGGTAAAAAAATTGGGTAAATTAGAATTCAGCACAATGTCGGTTAGGAGCTCAGAATCGACGTTGTGCTCCATCTGAATTTGAATTTGGGGGTTTTAGTAGGGTGCATCACGTCGGTTAGGAGCTTATAACTAACGTGATTATGTCTGTTTTAACCCACATCACGCGTTCTCACTTTCACTTTTCTTTTCCCTCTGTTGCGTGCACATTCTGTATTCATTGTTCTGACGTCTTCTTGTTGCGTTTTAAGCTCTTTAGGTTCTCCATTCAACTCCATTTCACTCTTAGTCCCTCATTTACGTTGAGAGTTTCGTTTGAACAGTGTCATTTTCGTTTGAAGCTCCATTCGGGGTATCCTTTGTTTCAAGTTTTTAATTGTTCGTTTCTCCTCCATGTTCATTTGCTTTCACTGATTGTGGTATTTTATTGACTTTTTGTTTGCGTTTTGTGGTTTTGGTAGTGTTCGTTTGGCCCCATTTGTGTCCGTTAGTCTTCTCGGTGTTTGGCGTCACCACTGCTCTACGCTCTACAAGAGGTATGATTTTATACCTAGTAGAGAACATGATTCAGGGTTCGAGATGCTCCATCTTGGGTTTCTTCTACGTTCGTTTGGTGTGTGCAAGCTTCTTGGTGGTATCGATTGAATGCTTGATTCGACACCCCTTGTCTCTTCTCTTTGCAAGAGGTTAGCAATTTTGTAAAATTCATTAAAAATAGTTAGAAATTTATTTTTGACCCAATTTTTTATCAGCATCTTGATTTAGTATATATTTGATGGTAGAGTTCTTACATCGTATATGTTTATCATAGATTTAGGGTTTCAAAAATTTAGGGCGAAAAAACTTCAAACAGTCATAACTTTTTATAGAGAGCTCGAATTGAGACGCTCCAAAAATAAAAGTTGGTCGAAATAGGATAACGAAGCCGCTAGCCAACAGCCAAAGGCGGTTGGGCCTCCGAAAATTCCAAAATTCCATCGTTTAGGGTTTCTTTTTTCTTTTCTTATTTTCTATTCATTTTTTTATATCTGAGCCTTTGATTTCACATATCTATACTTGCTGAAAAATTCTAAAATTTTTCTGGTGTTTTTTGTATTGATTAGAGATTTATAAACCCATAATTTTTTTGTTTTTTTAAAAATGACTTATTCATGTCGGTTGCAACTTAAAATCGACATGAAAAATTATCACCACGTCAGTTTTAGCCAAACAACCGATGTGGTGTTGTCTCTAGAGCACTCCTCTAGACCATTTTAGAATGAATTCATGACGTCGGTGCCTGGTTTAAACCGACGTGGAGGCTAAAAATATGACATCAGTTTGGTATTCGACGTGGTGTTTAAAAACATTCAATATCACCTTGGTCGACGTTGATTTTGAAACTGACGTTAAGAGACTCGCAGAACCGACTTTGAAGATCATTTTTCTACTAATGATATACCTTTATCCTGTCATGTGTCATAAGTAGACAGTATCCAAATAGCATGACATGATAAGGGGATTATTTTATTCTTAGATACTCACATTTTCTTGGATTTATCTTTTATTAACTTTTTTGTGATTCTCCTTGAAAGACTCCACCAAACGATGCAAATAACTTGCATGTTATGCTCTAAATCTCTAAATCTATCATGTCCTACCCCAATTTTATAATATAATTTTTTAGAACTTCTAACTTGGAATCTAAAGATTTACCACAAATGTTAGATTGAGACGAATTTTTCTTAAAGCTAAATTTTTTTGTTTGGAACAAGCAGCTGGTTGAACTGCTTCAATTCAGTGCATTTGATCTATTTGATTCGGTGGAGCTTATAATTGAATTAATTCAGAGTGAGTAAATTTGATTGAAAACATTTTTCAAACAGATGGTGGGCAAGGTGCTTTGCTTAAATTATAAAGACTATTTTCGGTGCAGTTTATTCATTGAACAAACAGTAAAATCAAAAGCAGCAGAGGATATTAATTACAAGTGAAACCTCAGAACTCAACCTGAATCTATTGTTCATATATTTGATCAAGTAGTTGTAATTGGAGAGTTATGGTTTCTATATTCGGTGCAGAATTTAAAAAAAAAAAAAGAAGACGGGAGAATAAAAGTTGAATTGCCAGTGACGCTTTCAATTGTTGTGATTTTTGAATTGACTTGCGGTGCGACTGAAATATGTCTGGTGACATACGCGAATAAAGGAGTCTAAAAGGTGCTGGAACTTTTTTTTAGTTCATTAGAGAGAATTTTCATGTGGGACCCACAGCTTTGAAGTTTCTTCAATTTGGATTCAAGTGGAAAGAAGTGTGGAAGTGAAACAAGGCGGCGGTTTTAAGAAGCCATCATCCATTGTTGAATCAAGTAAAGGAAATCACTGCACACCAAAGCAATTTTCTTAGAACCATTTTGAATAACTATGCATATGTGCAATTCAAAAATTACCTTTACCCTTTTCACATAATTAGGTTATGCTTAAGAGATTGTACTGTAGACTTTTTTGAATAACTATGCATATGTGCAATTCAAAAATTACCTTTACCCTTTTCACATAATTAGGTTATGCTTAAGAGATTGTACTGTAGACTTTTAGCTAGCAAAATATCTTTCATCTTTATTAAAATTGAATCAGTTGTACAATTTCTTTTTGCAGCAAGAATATGGTTCGGGTTGTTGTCACTATAAATAATAAATCCATTTTTCCTTTCTTTTAAATTTGGTGAACTTTATTCTATCTGAAGTGATATGCTTTGAATATCCATTGTCGAGGTATTACAATGAGTTAATTTTAATGATTGAGTTTCAGCTTACCTTTTGTCACATTTCTTCTTATAATTGTATTTGTTAGAAGTCATTTGTTTCTAAGAGGATTTTTTTTTTTTTTTATATATATCTCTTCCAATGTCATCTACATATTTTTTAACATTTTTATAAGAATTATTGTCATACAACAAAAATATCCATATGTTTTACCTTTATTTCAGCTTATGCTTTTTTTCGAGAAAAAAAAAATTAGAGCTTGCTCAACCTATACATTGTTAGTCACAATAAAATTCCAATCCTTACAACTAATAGATTCTATAAATAATTTCATTATACTTTTTCAATAAGAAAAGTTTTATCCACAAAATAAGGGTATCCTTTTTCAGCCTCCTAAAAAAAAATTAAAAAAGTCATTTGATGAAAAAATAAAATTCAGGATCTTTCTTTTCAACATCTCTCAAAATCTAGTTTTGAAATTATTATGAAATAATAGATGGCTTGTTTAAATCAAAAGGAGGGTGAATTGATTTTCAAATCCTTTTTCATAAACATCTACTCTTCTTAGAAGGTCTTTTTAAAGCTCTTTTAAGACTAAAAACCTGACAATTATATTGAATCAAACATTAATGAGTTGTAGCATAATTAAAAGAAGATAATTAAAAAAAAATTACACAAATAAGTATGAGAAAATGCTTAAAAAACTCATATTATAATACTTTTGATCGTAAATGTGTTATTTGAAAATATTGAATTTATTTATAGAGTTTTGAAAATACTGATTTAAAAATGGTTACTAACACTTTATTATTCTTCTTCTGAAGATTAGTTATAACATTTTTAGTTTAATTGATTAAGACACATTCTAATAGATTATACTATTGAGACCAAGTTTCACAACTTTTTGTTTAATCAATTAAATAGCATATAATTGATTATCTTATTTTAAACTTCATTAGGAACAATTTATTTGATCAATACAAAATATAATCAATTAATATGTTTTTAAAACCTTTTAAAAATATTTTTCTCTTTCAAAATCATTTTAACTCATTTTAGAATGGTTGTATTTTGACCTTGTGAATACCTTTGCGTGAAATACTCAAACAACAATTACAATGAAAGCAAAACATTTTAAATCATCTATAACATTTTCATCTTCAATCTTCATCACCAGAACATCAGAACATCTTCACTTGAAGCTTAAGGCTCTTTTCAATACCAGTAGTCAGTTCTATTTTTAATATTTGTGATCTACCTCCTTTTTCAGTGGTTGTTGATTATGAAGATGATTTAGATATGATGACAAATCCTTTTCAAAATGAAGGGTCTAATAGATGACCATATGAGAGAACATATTTGGTCTTTGAGAAGGTCCATGGTTAGGAAAATTGAATAAAAAGACGCCTTAAAGACAAATTGTATATATTTACTTTTATCTTTAAATTTTGTAGAAATATAGTAGACTTCTTGTACCTACCCGACTTTGAATTCAGGGTTACCCAAATTTGCTCTGGGTTGGCTTAGCCACCCAGTCACCGTTGTCCACCCTTACATTGTACAATATCAATTCTTGATTCTAGAGGGCTTTATGTCATGATGGGTAGTTATTCTCTTTTAAGGGTCTTTAATGACAAATGTCTATAAGGGTAATGGCAAGACACATGAAGTATCACCAATCCTTCTACACTTTCACTCATACTTCTTCTAAAAAAAACACTTTATACACTCTTAATGACTTGAGGGTCGGAGAGTCTTCTGCAGGTGGTCTCCCATTCGATTCTGGATCACGGACCCGATCACCAACTCTTCCAGTGAGAACCTCTCCGTCTGGGTCAGGTAAGAACACTTCTTTTAAGCTTTAATTATGTTAAGGCCTCAATAGTTTGTACTTCATATAGGATAGCCTGCCAGCAGGCCATTTATAAACAAAGTTAAAGTTTTGATAATAAAAAACACTATAATTGATTCATAAGTTTAAATATATTTATGATCTTACTAACAAATGTTTCATACAGATATTAATTCTAAAGTTTTAGTAGACAAGTTAGCATCTATAAGCTATATTGTGATAAATAATTTATCATAGTTTATCGATTTTTTTATTATTATTTGTCTTATTTTATTTATTTATTATTAATTATATAATTAGTAAATGAATATATTTTTTAGATTAACTAATTTATCAATTAAAAAAAATATTTTAATACAAACAATTATTGAATGGATTTGGAAACAAAATTAAAGATAGATGCTTATTATATCTATAAATACTGTGCAAATTATTCATCTTTAGAAGAATATCTAAAAAAAGAGTTTTAAAGATTAGATCAAGACTTTTTATAAGAAAAATCTACCTTCAAGAAGATGATACAACATCAAGTTCTTCCTTATCAAAATTACAACGAACAAATCCAAGGAAACTATGTAAGATGCTTGAAGACGAATATCAAGATACTCAGAAAGAAGAACAAGTAATATGCAATTCACATACAAACAGAAATCAGTATTAGCTTTTGAGCATCTATTCGTTCAAGTTGTCAAATGAAATTTTGTAAATTCTACACTTTTGAGCATTTGTTCGAGAATCACATCCTCAAATAAAAAAAAAATTACTTTGACACCAGTATAGCAAAATTACACTATCTCAGTCCTGAATTTTATAATAAAATATTATTTTTTTTGTCAAAGAGAGATAAATCACTGTTTTCAAGGTTAAAGTATCGTCCTAATAATAAAAAAGTAAGAATGTGCCAAACGTATTTTTCCAACCTCGAATTCCAAGGAAACTAAAAAGAAAAAAAAAATCTACTAAGTTTTTAAATCATGAAAGAGTCAATGAGAACTACACTTCTGAATTAAAATTCATTTTGACCAAAGTTAAAAAAAAAAAAAAGGTGCAAAACATTAAAAGTCTTAAAAATAACCTGTTAGTTACCAACCCTTTGTTAATTTCAACATAAGTTAGCTTTATTTGCCTGGCGTGACCGGCGATTCAATCTCTTCACACCCTTAATTAACAATAATTACAATAAAGTAATCAATAAAAAAATATTTTGAAAGAAAAAAAAAATAATTAGTCAAATATAGGACGCACATACAGATGAGAAACGCGGTTCAAACCCGAGAAGTCAACCATCACAAACCCAAATAAAATATTAAAAAACGAAGAAACAGAGGAAGGAACGCCACTGCCCCAGAAAGTGGGTGAGAAAATGAACTATAAATAGACCAACGCCACTCTGTTTTTCCCAAAACCAACATCAATCTCTCTGGTTCTCTCTGTCTCTCTCTGCTATTTTCATGTCTTTCATCTTTTTATAACACACCCTTCTCTTGTTCCTTCACTCAGCTCCGAGAATTTGAGAGAAGAGAGAAAGGAAAAGAGGGTGTGTGGCTTTTGAGTTTGATTGAGAGCAGTTAGGCGCATGGGGAAGCTTGTGGAGATCATTGACCAAGGGGTCAGGATCGTTGCAAGGTTTCACTCTAACTGTCCCCAAACAGGCCGCAAGTACTACCACCCTCCGGCCCTCCCCGACAACCACTCCCATGGCGGCGCTCTCAACGCCGCCGGCGCCGGAGTCAGAGAGGCTGCAGCTGCTACAAATGTTGACCTGATTCTTTGTTCTGTTTGACAGAACCATAGTTTTTTTTTTTTTTTTTTTTTTTTTTTTTTTTGTAAAAGCAACAAATTTAATTAATTAGAAGTATTTTGTAATAAAATATGTTTTTAATTAGTTTATATCCTAAAACTCGTTCTGTTTCTATGTTCTGAGCATGGCGCC
>Ga0099824_1008325_pt1 | contig 13312 bp, 10 predicted proteins | sample SiratrowhiteBW_FD_76837 | JGI IMG/M metagenome (GOLD analysis project Ga0099824, IMG submission 76837) | Root nodule microbial communities of legume samples collected from California, USA - Siratro white BW | ecosystem: Host-associated > Plants > Roots > Nodule | place: USA: California... | reverse complement strand
TTCATGATAAATAGAAATTTTCAACAAAATCGCGAAGATAAAGAATTCATTGATAAACTGTTTATCCGTAAATTTATCAATAGAAAATATTAAGTTTGTTAGTAGGTACCTATATATATATATCCTTCAATAATTACTAACATATTTGCTTTGTAAATAAATATCATGAATATTATTTTTATTATTAAAATTATTATTATTAATCTTATTATTAATATCTCGCTAAAAAAAATCGCAGTGGTATAAGTGAACATAAAATATATTATGATTGTGATTATTATTGTTAAAAATAATAATATTATTAATAATATAATAATTATTGTGGTAATTATTTTATTACTATTATTATTATCATCGTAATTATTATTATTATCATAATTAATTTTATTATCATAATAATAAGAATAATTACTATTATTATTATTATTGTTATTATCAATATTATTATTACTATTTAAGTATTATTATTAGTTTTATCAGTGTTATTATTATTGACATAATAATTATTTTTATTATCATTATTATGTTAATTATTATTATTATAATAATTATGATTATTGTTATAATTACTTTTATTATTATTATTATTATGTGATAATTATTATTATTATTATTATATAATGGTTATTGTTATTGTCATAATAATAATTATTATTAAAATTATTTTTATAATCATAGTTATAAAATTATTAACGAATTTGATCCGTAGATTTTTAGTACTAGTCATTATTGACTGATTTTACCGCTGGATAAGCTCCTTAGTTCTTTAACATTGATTTATGTATTTGATGTTTAACTTGTCGACAAATTTTAGTGATAGATAATTTATGGATAGTTTGACGCTCATCGGTAGATTTTGCTGATGGATAATCTAATCATCAATTTTTGATGGATTTTGTCAATGAATAATTTGACACTCGATTTACTGATAAATTTTATCAATAGATAATTTGACACTCAATTTACTGACAATTTGTACATATGGATAATTTGACTATCAATTTTTGATGGATTTTGTTGATGAATAATTTGACACTCAATTTATTGATAAATTTTACCAATAGATAATTTGACGCTCAATTTACTGACATTTTGTACTGATGGATAATTTAGCACTTAATTTACCGACATATTTTACTAACAAACAAACATAAATATTATAAAATTGATTAATGTTATTTTTCATCGATAGTTTTCTTTCAATAATGATATTTTACTGACAGATACATATTAAATATGAATGATAGAGTGGTTAAAAAAATCAAATTGTTTTTAAGCTATCATCTACTTAACATCGCACCGTCGTTATATTATAAATGACTTAAAAGAAAAATTGTATAATTTAAAATTAAACGAAATATAGATTATATAATCTGAAAGTAAAAAATAACTTTTAAATATATAATTTAGAAGTCAAATATAACTTTTAAGTTGTATAATTAAAAAATATTATGTAAAAAATAACTTTTAAATTTTACAATTTAGAATTCAAAAGCTTTTTGGAATTACATAGTTTGAAAGTCATTTTTTATTTTTAGATTGCACTATTTAAAAGTCAAAAAAGATTTTCAAATTACATAACTAAAAGTTATTTTTAACTTCCAAATTATACAATTCATAAGTTATGTTTTATAATAAGAGGAAAAAATTTTCATATTTGCAGGGGTGCACAAGGAAATTATGGGGTGAAGAAAAGAAATCTCCTAACAAATAATTTGAGCTGAGGCTTAACCATGTCTTAAAACACTACGTAAGCCCAAATTTATTTACGATTATCTGAAGTTATACCATGTCTTAACCATGTTTAAAAGGTGATCAGATAGGTCTTTTGTAGAAGATTGAAATAAATTACTTGAAGTTCTATTTGGTTTAACTCTATAGTTGGGCTTTAACCCATTATGGGTTGTTCTGTATACTGTTAAAAGATGTATAATTAATATAGAGCCATATTAGTAACACCTTTTAACGAGCATTCTGTTATTGATTAAAAACAAAATATTTTCGAAAAGTATGCGGTTAGAATTTCTTAATTGGTTCATTGCCTTAAAAAAGTTAAAATTTTAAGAGAAGACACAAATGTGTAAGAATTTATAATTATAGGCAAATAAAATCAATAATCTAAAAAAAAAAAAGTTAGAGGGTACACTTAGATCTTAGACCACAAAGTGAGAAAACCCTTTTTATTTGTCATTTTGTGTGGTTAATGTTAATAATAAAGAAAAAAACATAGAAAAACCAAATAACCAAAATAAATATTTATTCTTGTTTTTATTTAATAATAAATAATATATATATATACACACACACACACAAAAGCTAACGAAAAAAATATTTTATTCTCCTATACTATTTTCTTTTACAAAACTTTTAAATAAGATAAAAGAAACTGAAATATTTTTTAAGTTTAGATTTTTGTCAATATAAAAAATAAACATTTATTTTTAGATAAAACGATATATTTTTTATTATCATTTCTTTTTATTAAAATTTTACTATTTTTAATTTTCTTTATATTTTCTACTTTTTAAATTTAATTTAGTTTTTATTTTATTTAATATATTTTTTTACTCAGATGAAATTGAGTATTAACACTAATATATGTAACAAAATTAACAACAAATGCTTCCTGTTTCTAGGAGTAGAACATGAACATAAAATTTAATATAATTTATACCTTTTCATCGTGAAAATCCTTTAACAAGTAATATTATTTTAATTATCATGATCTTATCATTTTCGTCAAACTTGTTTTTGTATACTTGATTCCAACCACCTTTTTTTAGGTAGTTCTACAAGCTTTTAGAGACAATTCTAGAATTGATTTCTTTTTTCATGACTTTACTTAACTTTTTTGTTTATTTGCAACATCTTTGATATTTTTTTTGGTTTTATTTCTAGTAAGAAGATATATCATTATTACTTTAAAGATTATCTTTTATGTATATCTTTTTTCGAGGTCCCAATTATCCAAAATATTAGATGATTTTTCTTCAGATTTTGACTAATTTGATTTTTTAAATTACACTAGTTATATTTTTCTTAGTGTCGTCCAATTTAATGCCGGTAAAGGACAAATTCAATTTCAATGTCTCTGTATCAATTATTATAACATTTTTCATTTTAAGCAACAGGTGAAAAATATGGTCTAAGGTAAAAAAAACTATGGTCTTAACTTTAGATCACAGTTTGACCACGGTTTTGAAATTGTGGTGTATTCAATCGTGGACATAGCTTATAGCTCACAGTTTTCTTCAAAAAGTATGGTCTTAGCGTAATACAATAGGCCACACATTTTGTGAGTGTTTAGGCCACATTTTTTCACCTGTTGTCTTTTCGTCCATGTTTAGGCCACATTTTTTTCATATTGTTGTCTTTTTTGTCAATATTTAGGCCACACTTTTTTAGCTGTTGCGTTTTTGTTTAATCTTTCATACCACATTTGTAATATTTCTAAATATATTATTAATACATTAAGCCACTAATTCATTTTTAACATTATTATTATAATATAAAAATACTTCAATAAAACTATAGAAGACAATTAAATTATTTTTACTAAACTGTAATTAAAAATAACATTATAATACTCGTAACATTTATAAATGCAATTAAATTTGCATAACATATTTTAAAACATAATCGTAACAACTAAAAATATTAAAAACTATACTCCAATCTTGCCTAACACACTTTGAAAATTATAAAAAATTGTAAGGTATATAACAAAAGTATTTTATTGATTTCTTCATTTTATGTTTTCTTCTCCAAATGAACTTGAACTTCACCCTGCGAAAAGGTAAAAAAAAAAAAAAAAAACAAACTTAGTACATGATCTTCTTCAAATTTATGAAAGTTTGCATAAAATATTTCACAATCTTAGATGGTTCCATTGTATACCTCATCATCATCATCATCATCATCAAGAACATGAGTTGCAACACTACTTTCATTGTCTAATACTCATGTCATCATTTCTTCTATATCATTCTCATCTAAATCAGTATTTTGCTTAAGCACGAACTTCATCACTGCCTCCAAACCTTCAAACTTCTTGATCATATCATTTCTTTCAATGACATGTTTTCTTTTTAGAGCATCAATTTCTTGATTTTTCTTCAATGTTGTGAGTCTCATAGTCCTTCCATAACAACGAACTCGGCCAGAATTTTCTTTCCCAAACAATGACTCAAGTTAGACACAACTCTAATATTGGGACTAACATGCTCTCCATCTTTGTCCAAAATAACTACTAGATCTTCAGTATTTCTTGCATGTATTTGTAAACATCTTGTTGACCCTCGTGTTCTTTTATTGCTTAAGCCTATTTTGACATTAAACTTAGCTAAGTTAAAAAAATAAATGAAATAAAAAAATAAACTTGCTAACATTGTAATATTACCTTCATCTACATTGATTCCAGTGTATTCAACATGTACTCTTTCAACATGTATTTCATTTTGTAATTCTTTATCTTGAAGCACATTTTCCTCTTTCTCATTTTGTTTCTCTTTCTCATTTTGTTTCTCTTTCTTTGCATTTTCTTCAAGAAACTCACAAAGTTATAGCTTTATCACACTAACTTAAAAAATTTATAATTTGAAAAAATATTAATTTTATTTATGCAATGTCTAATATATGTCCTTATATGCATATATATGCACTTATATGCACATCTATGTTGATCAGGTGTATAATAAGTATTTGAATTGCTAGCAGTGACTCTTAAAGACAGAAGTGAGTCATCACAAACATTACTTAATATGAAATTGGGAGACTCATTATGCATAGAGCAATTAAATAAGTATACTGTTGTGATTGGATATAGGTTTGGGAGTTGAACTACAATATTAACCTTTATTTACAGCATATACACAGCACATAAAGGACTAACATGGAATGAAATTCAACAAAAATAAAATGTTTTGCATGTAAGAATAGACAAGACTATATAAAATTCAGGACTTGTACCTACCTTTGGAATGATTAATTTGTACTCAGCAAATTGAATTATACCCAACTGCTCCTGAGATTCTCACTACAACTAAAAATAAAAAAAAAATAGTATCAATGATTTGAGCTAAGTATCTTTCTAAAACAAAAGAATTTGGGTTATACAATTACTGCATATATCAGATTTTAAAAATGAAAATGATCAACCTCGATCAATATATAAAATTTGAAATATTTCTTAACAGACCCTATAGAGCCATGATTTTGTTGAACATCCAAGTCCTCTTGTCACTTATTTGAAAATGAATTGCAGTCATCCTTACTTTGCAATTATTGCTTGATTCCAAAATGTTAAATATTATGCACTCATCTATATAAACATTTTGCACTTGTTTATATGTGGTTATACCGTTAACAGGAAAAAGTCGTATTCGTCTTTTAAGTTGGAACAAATATACCTCTATAAATTTCTTGACTCATGAAGATATTAAATTAATATATTATGGTCCTAGGACAAACATTTCTTTCAATAATTTATGCTCCACAAAAGGTTTCTATGGCCAAATCAGAGACTGTAAATATCATCATATTATGTCAATATTCAACATTAATAATGAACAAATCTCTAACAAACATAATAACTAACCTCAAAATACAAATTTTGATAAAAAAACTCAAACTCTAAATTATACAAAAAAATTCTAACCAAATTCGAAACATAAACCCTAAATTAGGTGAATGAAAGAAAAAAAATTGAGAACGTAACCGAAACAGTGAAAAAGATCGAGATTGAGAGACTCACCAGAGACGACGAAGAGCACAAAGATGACTGTATGGAGAAGAAGCCAGATGAAAAACAATGGCGGCGATGAGGAGAGGATGGTCGACTGGAGAGTGGGAGAGATGAGATGAAAATGTTGAGAGAGTGAGGTAGGGGATGATGTAGTGTAGAGAGAGGATTTGAGAAAATGAGGTAGGGTAGACAGAGGGTTTGGCAGCAGGAAGGGTAACTATTTCTAATTTCAAGACCTTTAATCTTTTGTTGTTTGTATGAGCGGGAAGTCCAATTTTTGTAAGAGGGGGAAGCCTACAATTTTACCTTTAATGTTTAGGTTACATTCAGAACATGTGGTTTATACTATAATTTATATAGACTAATTTTTTTTTTAAATTTTAGTGCACACTTTTTTAGTGTGACCTATGTTTTTTAATAGGGTACAGGAGAAAACTGTGGCTTAAAATACCCACAACTCAAAAAGTGTGACCTGTAATGAAAATAAACCATACTTGTAAAAGTGTGGTCTTTTCTACTTTTAGGCCACATTTATTTGTCTGTGACTAACAAAAGTGTTGCCTAAAGTGATAAATGTTATAGTGAATATTATTATCGTTAAACTTCACATAGATTGTCTTTTCCATAATTAGGATTCTAGAGTAAAAAACTATCTTTGTTTTAAACGTTTTTAATTATTAAATAAATGTTTTAATGTTAATATTTTTCAAGTTATCCTTAATTTTGATGATAAAACAATGACATCCAAAGTATGACGTACAATATCTTGAAAATTCACCCTTTCCATAATTTAGAAGAAGTATTTTCTTAAAAATAGTTTTTATATAATCTTATTTTATAAATAGATTATATTTCACCACTTTTGCAAAAGTGTTTTAGGATAAAATAATTATTTAATATTATTTTAATCATTTCATACAATAACTTATTCTTTTTCTCAGCTACACCATTTTATTGAAGTGTTTCGATTATCAACTACACCATTCCATTGAAATGTTTCGATTATAGAGAAGTTGTCAAAGATATCATTCTCGTCTATATATACAAATAGCACTTATTCTTGTGGGAAAAGTTTACTCATGTAAGTTATAAAAAATTACGCAAACATTACTTTTGAAATTATTTACTAAATAAATTTCATGACAAAATTTTTGAATACACATTTTGGTCTATTTAGCATAAAAGTTTTGTGCACTTTTACTTTGGAGTGTGTAAAACAACTTTCAATTCATGATTTTGGAAAACAAAATTTGAGAGACAATCCAATAAACAAAACTTTCTAAATGGGAGTAAAAAGGTTTATGTTTGGTTTGAAAGTTTTTTTTTTTTTTTTTTGAAAAAAAGAGAGAATATTTTTTAAAATCAAACTTATGCTCACTTTTGGCTTAAACAGTGGATAAAGTAGCTTTTATCCAAATGTGAAAGCTTTGAAAAGAGTGTAAAAGATGCACAAAATTTACAAAATGGTCTACAAAGTATTTGTGGTTTTGGACAAAATATGTGAGAAGATTTGTCAAATACAACATATTGAAGCAATAAATCTACACATTATCAATAAAAACAATGTTTAGAGGTTTGGGCAGGAATAATGCTTAGAATTTCTTTTTCGTTTTTAATCTCTTTGACCTAGAATGTTGATTCAAAAGTGTAGTGAACTTTTGGACAAATCAACAAAACTTACAGGTTTGATTTGGAAAATGTTTTTTTTTTTCAATTTTTTCTTTCATGCTCACTTAGGGTTTTGTTGTTATTTAAAGCATTGATTTTGATATTTGAGGTCTCTAAAAATATATTGGAAGGGAGAGTGAGAGAGGTTTTCTAAACTATTTTCTAAGATAACTAAAGAAAAGGAAGTATTTAGAGAGAGTGGAAGAAGATTACTACAAAATTTAATTTGTTTTCAGAGGCTTATTTCTGAAAAGGAAAAAAAAAAATCTTTATGACTCAAATTGTTAGATTATCATTCATATTTGATACTTATCTGTCAATAATATCATTGCTGAAGGAAAACTATCAAAAATACTGATTGTAAAATAATCAGTTGTGTAACATTACGTTAATGTTAAACAAGAGTAACTAATAAATTTCTCACATTCAATTTCAGTAGTTATTTAATTAATTATGAAAATAATCTTTTTTTGGTATAGGACTCGAAGTATCACATGAATGATTGAAGTAAAATGAACTAGGTATTTACAAGTTAATATAACTTCAACAGAAATGAAATAATTGAATGAATACATACATAAGTTAACGACTTAACTTTGACACCAACAACTTTATCAGCACAAATGAAATATTCCATTTCCCTTCACTCATATATTCTCAATAACTTTATTTACTTTAACATGCATTACAAGAAAACATTAAACTACCAATAAAATTTTATCGAATGAATTTTATCTATCTTTCTAAATCTATCGGTAATTACTGACAGATCAAAAATCTGTCAAAAATCTGTCAATAATTATTGACAGATTCAAAAATTCGTCGGTAAATTTATATATAATCAATTTACCAACAGATTTTGGATGTTTCTAATAAATTTGTCTCGTCGGTAATTTTTTTAGTGATGATTAATCAAATAAAAAACATTAATTAATATAATAAATTAGTATTGATAATAATTTTAGCAATTAACTAGAAATATAATACTTGAAAGATGACTAATTCGAATAAACTTTATCAATAAATAATATTTTAAGGTTTGGGACCACACTAAATTATAATATTTAAAAAAATGTTAACTTAACTAATAATAGGATGTTACTTTCAATTAAAAAATGTATAAAATATTTAAGTAACAGATAGATTCTGACACAAATAAGAACTAAGTTTAATTCAAATTATAACATGTATTCAAATAATCTTTTTGTATATATAATATCAAGATATTGAACACATTACATTACGAATATAAGCGAAATTTAAATTGAAACATGCATTTGAAGAAACTACTTCTACGCATAACTTAATATCATTTTAAGAATATAAAGTGATCATCATGCTTAGAATATTTGTGAATAAAAAACCTAAACATGGGAATGAATCCATTGATAATGGGAATGTAATTTTCATTTGCACACAAGATAGAGATATTTGATTTTATCCATATCTGCCCCCACTTTTTTCTAGTCCATTGAGACTTTCGCAGGCTGACCCTGTGTTACTTTTCAAAACTTATTTGGTTCCAAATAGCATTAAGAAGAGATGGAGCATTTTTGAGTGCATCAAAGATTGCTCTAACTTCTGATTTGCCAAATTTTACTCCTCTGTCTTTCGAATACTACTTTTATTTATGCATTCTCAAATTGTTTGAAAACATATTATAAGAAACTCTAATTGTTGATCAAGTTTTTCTTGAAATTTAACCTCTAATTTCTAGGCACCGAATGCTTGAGCAAATAAATTTTAACTCAAGGCTGAAGTTGTTAACTGGAAAAATTACTTTCATGTGAATTGTGACTTTAGAAATCTTAGTCACACAAGAGACAATTTTTTTTATTGAAGGAGAAGGTTGAAAGAAACGGGAGTAGTGGTTGAATGTTAAACCTATATGGAAAAAATATTTTTGAAAAATATAGTTCCAAAGAAATTTTCTATCCTTTCCTTGTGTCCACTTTGGAATGACTAAACACCTAGATAGATCTTCCTAAATTCTAGAGTTATTATCCTGTTGAATAATGGACTGATTCGAGAGTTATTATCCTATTAGTAATAATGAGACTTTTTTTAAAGGAAAAGGTTTCGAAGAGAAAGAAGACTTTTTTTACTAGTTCATAAGGTTATTATTTCAGCAGGTGTACTTTTTTTTTTCAAATTTCTTATTTTTATTGTATGTTTCTTATATGCTTTTTAATGTATCTACTGTATCTACCATCAAGAAGGGTTCAAGGTTCTTTTCAAGAAGGGTTCAAGGTTCTTTTCATTTATCTAAGTATTTTTAGTACGAATATATTGAAGCTATTGTGTTTAACATATTTTTGGACCAACAATTTCACGTTTTTCTTACCATTTCTTTTTTTAGGTTTCAAAATGACAAGTTGTTGCATGAAAAAGATATAAGGAAAACAAGGATCCTACTGATAAAATTATAGTTGATACAATGTCCAAGATCTCCTCTAACGTACATTTTTTTTCTATGTTGCTTTTAGTTATTTTTAATATGTATTCTAACTTCTATTTTTCCTTTCACTACAATAAAAAAACTATTTAGAGATTAATATTTAGCTACCAAATAAAATAGTTGCTAATTGTGATCAAAATAGTCACCAAATTAAATTTTGATTGTTAAATAACTATAAAATACAAGTAATGATTGAATTTAGTGACCAATTAAGTCAAATAATTGGTATCTAACATTAGATACCAAGGTTTTAGTGACTATACCATTAGATTCTAAATCAGTCTCTAACTTAATTAGATACCTATTTAGAGTCTAATGACATTGGTAGCTAATATTAGATACCAATTATTTAACTTAATTGGTCACTAAATTCAATCATTACTTCTATTTTGTAGTTATTTAGCAACCAAAATCTATTTTGGTGTCTATTTTAGTCATAATTAGTAACAATTTCATTTGGTAACTAAACATTGGTCTCTAAACAACTTTTTTCTTGTAGTATTCTCTAGTGCATTTTGTCTTATTATAAAGATAGTTCTTTTAAAAGTATTGATTCTTCTACCTAAATGAATCTTCTAATATATACTTCTTCGATAATCATATCTTGACCTTTTTGAATCATAGTTATTATCTGTTTCATTATTTTTACATAATCTTATTGACCTTGACATTATTTTGAAAGAATGTTCTAATTTCAAAGATATGGTGGTTGATCATTAGTTTCGTAGTTTTTAAATTAACTTTCCTCTCTTAGATACTTAGTTTAAAGCAATTATTCAAATTTTGTATTTTACATATGAAACAAATGATGATGCTAACAACCAAAATCATGCATGGTTATAAAATTTTTTAAATATTTTCTTGACCAATTTTTTAACAATCTTGAGACTTCTCGTACGAATGACTTCTTACAATCTTTTCAAGTGGCAATACTTGATGTTCAAAACATTGAGGAGACCTCTACTGACCAAAATATTGTAAAGAATATGGTTTATCTTTGAAGTTAATAAAGATGACATTCATACTTTTCAAAAGTGGTTGAATACTCACTTAGAGCCAAGTACTAATAAAGAAATGGATGACGTTGCCTATAAAAACCTTTAGTCTAAATTCAAAGACAAAGAATTGAAGACTTGTCTTCCAATTCTAAATGTTAAAAATGAATTGAAGGCTATATATGAAGAATTTGAACTATTAGATAATGTTATGTCCAATTTAAATAAGAATCTCTTATCATCCTTAACGAATATTTTTTTATGGGAATTTTCTTACAAAAATTTTCTTCAAAATCAAAAATGCCTTACCAAACTTGAATCATAGTCAAAAGAGGAAGTTCTCCAACTCTAAACTAAGATTAATGAGGCTAATAACATGAAGCAAAAATTTGAGCAATTAACTTTTATATCTAAAGTTGTAGCAGAGAAAAAAAGTATTTGGAGACTCGAATTTCATGATTTCTATTAAATTTGAATGTTTTAAAGACAAAGAAAATGAACCTTGAGACTAAGAGGGATGCTCTTGTAGAGAAAAAAAAAAAGTATCAAGCTTCTTGAGAAATCATTGCCCTCTTCCTTCAAGTCCAAACAGGATTAAAACAATAGTTTGAAAAGACAAGCATAATCTTCAAACATTTTCAAAATATGAAAAGAAGTTTTACAGGCTCTTAGCCTCACTTTGAACATAATTATATTTTGTTTTTTGTTTCAAAGAATTTTACTATTTTCTGAATAGGAATTTTAGTTTGGGTAATCATTGGCCTATATTCCTCTATATATTTTCCATTGATAAAACCAATTTGACTACTTATTCTACTTCTCGTATTGGATATACATTATTCAATGGTTGTGGTGGCTATTTTCCAAATATCTTAGACTTTTTACTGTGTGTAATATTACTTTCCAAACCAAATTTCCGATTTGAAATTCTTTGGGTCTTACTTCCTTAGTATAGAACTTTGCAATACTTTATTTCTGTTGGATGATATTACACAAAGTAATTAATCTTTCATCATCAAGTTTAATTAACTCATCAAACATCACATTCTAATAGTCTTAAGTAGGAAAGTCGTTTTGCTTTTGTAATATAATAGATTGTAGATTTATTTCGATGCTCTGTTTCTATTAAAAAATGATATAATGTTGCATTGGTTGATCCCTAAGTGAATTTTGATAAGCCCATAACACTTTATTTGAGGTTTCATGCTAATTTGAAGCTTTCTCTCAACATGGTTTTTTTAATCAAATTTATTAAGATTTCGTTTAGAACTTTCACTTATCCATTTTCTCATGCATACTTAGGAATTGAAGTAAGCATTTTAATGTTTTTAGAGATGGCATAATTACCTTTCTTTCTACAAATGAAAATTATTCCTTGGTTAGTGGTAATTGTTTTAGTATCCAAATTTATTTACAATGTTTTCTTCTATTAAATTTATAAAATCTATTTGTTCCACAACTTTTAATGTGATTCCTTCAACATATTATGTGAAATAATCTACTGTTATTATTATATACTTATGATCTTTTGAAAAAAGAAGAGGAATTTGTCAAATTAAATTTATTGTCGATATAGGAAAAGGCCAACACGTAGTAACTAAGTGTGATTCACTTGCAATCACTTGTTGTATTGGTCCATATTTTTGACATTTCTCAAAAGATTAATGTAGTCAATATAATATTTCAAAATACTTAGCCAATAATACATTTTTTTAGTAATAACCAATCTTGCTTTAATTCCTACTTGATGAGACCCATGCATGTCCTTACAAGTTTCAACTAATGTAATATATGCTTTAAAATCTCAAAGAATTTCAACAAAGTTCTTTCAATACCTTTCCTATACAGTCCATAATAACATATTTAAAAGCTAAATATTGAATTTGTATATCAATAATCATGTAGGGATTCTTCAAGTAGTCAATTATAGGCTTTCTCCCATCTAAATGTGTAATTTTATCTAAGAATAATACTACAAGAAAAATCGCATTTATTCATATATAATATACATACGGATAAAATCTCTATGCATCTATTCATATATAATATACATACGGATAAAATCTCTATGTAAGTACAAAATATTTTTAAAAATTCATATACAAGTCATAACCACTACACCAACATCAACTTTGAAATCATATACTTATTGTTATTATTCTTATGATGACCCTTGTTATTATTATTTTTGTCAATATTAATAAGTATAATATTAATAGTATTAAAATAATATTATTATTATCTTTAATATTAATAATAATAATAATAATAATAATCATATTAATAATAATAATAATCATGTTAATATTAATATTAATTATAATAATAATATTAATAAATATAATATCAAAGTAATATTAATAACAATATTAATAATATTAATACTATTATTCCTAATAACAATCCGTATATTAATATTAATAATAATTAAAAAATAATATTAAATAT
>Ga0099824_1008324_pt1 | contig 13313 bp, 7 predicted proteins | sample SiratrowhiteBW_FD_76837 | JGI IMG/M metagenome (GOLD analysis project Ga0099824, IMG submission 76837) | Root nodule microbial communities of legume samples collected from California, USA - Siratro white BW | ecosystem: Host-associated > Plants > Roots > Nodule | place: USA: California... | reverse complement strand
TCTTATTATATTTTTTTTAATATAAAAATATATATATATATATATATATATATATATATATATATATATATATATATATATATATATATAATATTTTGTACACAATTGCAATGTATATGTACATATTTTAGAGAAGTTTCTTATAACTTTAATTATAACAAATTATTTATGTTTAAAATAGTTAAGTTAATTTCATTTCCAAACCATTTTTAAAGTTTGGAGATATAGATTGAGAACGGGTTGAGGCACAATATTAAAGAGGTGATCATTTATATGATTCTCTATATTGGTAGAATAAGGTAAAATGGTGGAGGGTTAAATGATAGAATAAATCTTTTTAATGATGAATTCAGTCATCATATTAAATTATTAAGAGTGAGTATCCAATAAAAGAGTCACATATATGTATTCATGGATGACAATTGATTACTTGATATGGTTATGATCTTTCTCAATCAAAATCTTCTTTATTCCTCTTACTAAACTTGAGAGTGACTCCTTTTGATGGGGTAAGAGACCACAAAGTTTTTTATGTTGATATATTGGGGACCAACCCTTAACCTCTCCTTTTTCCTTTTTAACTTCTCAACAAGCGGTTCCCATTAAACCAACAAACCGAGAAATTAGGGGGTGTCATTAAAATTATCTTAATTTTTCATTAAATCTATCTTAATTTCAAACGTTTTCGAACATTAAGAAGATCAACAGCTAATATGATTATATATATATAGCTCACAATTAAAGGAAATATAATTTTCTAACAATCTCTCACTTGGGCTATATATATATTGTCCTAAAATAATCATATCACAAAATAAACTATAAGTGCACATACTGAATGTTATTTGTCCTTAACTACTTAAACAATCTGGTCTATCTCATATACCAATCATGGAATTACCATGACTATCATCACATTAAATTTGCTAATGAATCACGATGATTACCATACTGATATACTCAACGACATATATCAAGTTTGAATGAGTAACATAAAAATCACATGAAATTTGATCTCACGCATGTCTATTTCCAACTTGTCCAACTTTATAATCTTCACTAAGATCTACCCAAAATTTGCAATATTAACATTGTAAACAACATAATGTAAATCATCATCTTTTATTCTGCAAAAAATTAAATAATATAATGTCTGGCATAAAACATATAAAGTATACAAAATAACCCCACTAAACTAAGTTATCATAAAAAATGATACTCATATGAGCAATATGCTCATGAAAGACTTTAGGGATCAATCCTTTGGTTAATGGGTTTGCTAGCATAAACTTTGTTTCTTTATGTTCTATAGAAATCTATTTTTCTTGAACTCTCTCCTTAACAACCAAAAATTTAATATCAATATGTTTTAACTTTGTTGAGCTCTTGTTGTTGTTGGAGTAAAACATTGTTGAATTATTGTCACAATAAATCTTTAATGGCTTTTCAATGTCATCTACCACATGAAGCCTGGTGACAAATTTTCACAACCATATGTCATGGTTAGATGCTTCATAGCAAGCGACGAACTCTGTTTCCTTTGTCGAAGAAGTCATAAGAGTCTTTTTAGCAGACTTCCATGAGACAACTCCTCTAGCCAACATGAAGACATAGTCAGATGTAGAGCGTTTACTATCTTGGCATCCCGTAAAATCATAGTCAGAGAACCCAATGATCTCTAAACTTTTTGATCTTCAATAAGTGAGTATATAATCTTTTGTTCTCTTCAAATAACGCATCACGCGTTTAAGTGTTATCCAATGATCCATGCCTGGATTGCTCAAGTATCTGCCTAGAACTCCTACTATGAATGCTATATCAAGACGTGTGCAGACTTGAGCATACATTAAGCTCTCTATTGCTGATGCATAAGGTTTATCATGCATTATTGTCTTTTCAAGATCATTTTTGGGGCACTGTTTGAGACTAAACTTGTCTCCTTTGGCCACGGGTGTGTCGACCGGTCTACTACTTCCCATGTCATATCTACTTAAAACTTTATCAATATAGTTTTTCTATGATAATCCAAGAATACCTCAAGAAAAATCTCTTAATATTTCGATTGCTAATACAAAAGAAGCATCACCAAGATCTTTCATTTTTAATTTGTTCTACAAAAATTTCTTGGTTTCATGAAACAAACCTATATCATTGCTCGCAAGTAGTATATAATCGACATATAAGATTAGGTATACATATTTACTCCCACTGAACTTGTAGTATACACAATCATCAACAATATTTGCCTCAAAGCCATATGAGGTAATAACTTGATGAAACTTGTGATACCATTAACGGGAAGCTTGTTTGAGACCGTAGATGGATTTCTGTAATTTGCAGACCATAGACTGTGGATTACCTAACACAAAGTTTTCTGGTTACACCATATAAATTGTCTCCATTAAGAAATGTTGTCTTAACATCCATCTAATGTAACTCTAAATCAAAATGAGCTACTAATGTCATTATTGTTCTAAAAGAATCTTTTGAAGATACTCGAGAAAAAAGTTTCTTTATAATCTAGCCTTCTCTTTGAGCAAAGCCCTTAGCGACTAGACAAGCTTTATATCTTTTGATATTACCCATAGAATCTCTTTTAGTTTTAAATGTCCATTTAAAACCAATGGGTTTCACACCTTTAGGTAATTCTACTAGATCCCAAACATCATTGTATCTCATAGAATTAATCTCATCCTCCATGGCATTAATCCATTTTTGAGAATTAGAACTTTTCATGGCTTGACAGAAGTTGATCGGGTCATCTTTTATTAATTTAATGTCATCCTCATGTTCTTGGAGGTACACCAGATATTCATCTAAAATAACACTTCTCCTTTCTCTGGTAAATCTTCTTAGTGACACTTCTTGAGGTTGTTGAGTTTGTCCTATAGATTGTATTTGAGGAGGATTCTCATTGTGGTATTATTTTATAAATGTGTCCTGAATAACAATAGGTATGAATACCTGATCATTATCAATAATAGATTTCTCATCAAAAACAACATTCCTAATGTTTCCTTCTCCTCCAAACTCAACATCCTCGAGAAATATTACATTTCCCGTTTCAAAAATTAATCTTGATGTAGGATCATAAAATTTTTATCCCTGTGAGCGTTCAACATAACCAACAAAATAGTAGCTAATTGTCCTTGACTCCATTTTTCTTTCATGTGGCTTATAAGGTTGTGCCTCAGCTGGACAACTCCAAATGTGTAAATATTTTAGGCTAGGCCTTTTATTAGTCCAGAGTTCATAAGGGGTTTTGTAACTGCTTTGCTTGGTACCCTGTTAAATATGTACACTATGGTCTTTAAAGCTTCTCCCTAAAGTGATTCAGGAAAGGTGGAATGACTAGTCATACTTCTCACCATATCCTTAAGAGTTCGGTTTCTTCGTTCTACAACACCATTCATACTAGGTTTGCCAAGTATGGTGTATTGCGGAACAATTTCGCACTCATTTAGAAAAAGCGCAAAAGGTCTTGGACGTTGTTCTCCTGATCCATGATATCTTCCGTAGTATTCACCTCCACGGTTAGATTTGACAACCTTGATTTTTTTATTTTTTTTTTGCAAGTTGGAGTTCAACTTCAGCTTTGAAAGACTTGAAAGCATCCAAGGATTGAGACTTCTCATGAATTAAGTATAAGTACCCATAATGAGAGTAATAATCTATAAATGTAATAAAATACTATTGTCCATTGCATGAAGCAGTAGGAAACAGACCACATGTATCAATATGTATTAGTTCTAAGACATCTTTAGCTCTCTCTGGACTTAGTTTTCTTTCATTTGTTCTTTTTCCCTTGATACATTCAATACAAACTTGAAAGTCTTTTAAATCTAGGGGTTCAAGAATTTCATCCACCATATGCATCTGAATTCTCTATTCAGAGATATGGCCTAAACGCTTATGTCATAATGAGGCAGAATTCTCATTTAATTTTTGTTTTGTACCTCTTGAACTTGTTTGCAATATTTCATTGCAGAAATTTAAATCAAGCTTATACAGATTATCAATTAAAAAATTGGAACAAATAACACTTGAGTTTTGGAAGAGACTAACTTTATTATTTCTGAAAGAAAAATGATAACTAGATTTGTCCAAACGAGAAACAAAAAACTAAATTCCATCTAAAAGACGGTACATAAAACGTCTCAAATAAATCAAAAAACAATTCAGTCTTAAAATATAATCTGAAGGTTCCTACAACTTCCATTACAACTTTATTGCCATCCACCACATAGATGAATCTTTCAGCATCACTTGGTGGTCGGCTCCATGGACAACCCCTTCTTTGCACTCTAAGCGACATATTTGGCACAATCCTTTTTTATGTGTCCTATCTTCTTGCAAAAGAAACATTTTAAAATCTCATTTTGTTTCTTTATCTTTTTCTGCTGACAAGGTGTAACCACAGTAGCCTCATGCTTTATTTATGCTGATAGGACGAAGCCACATGAGCACTTTTTGTATGTTCTCGCTGTAACCTCTCTTCCTCTTGCACACAGTGAGATATAAGCTCATTCAAGGACTAAGTATCCTTTAGAGTATTATAACTCACTTTAAATTTCCCAAAGTGTGCAGGAAGAGAAATCAAAATCAAATGTACGAGTAAGTCCTCAGACAACTCTAACTTTAGTGTTTTCAATTTTGAAACAAGATGAGACATTTCCATAATGTAATCCCTTATGTTCCCTTTGCCTTTATATCTCATAGAGACAAGTTTGCTCAAAACGTTACCTGCCTCCGCCTTTTCATTTTTGGCAAATAATTGAAGAACATCCTCTAAGAACTTTTTAACATTGCTATCTTCAGTAATAGAGTCCCGAAATGCTTCGAGAATATAGCGTTTTATAATCATTACACTCATTCGATTGGATCGCTCTCATTTCTCTATTTTAGCCTCATTAGCATTTTCTTCAGCAGCAATATAACCAAGGACAATCTCTATAGTATCTTTCCAAACTTTGAAGTTTGTACAATTTAGCATAGGGATGTTGTTAACTTAAGCAGAAACATTGGCAACTGAAGCAACAACAACTGTGTCCATCAAAATATTGTTAGTAAGAATAATGGGAAAGTTCATATTGAGATACCTGGAACAACATTAATTTTTAATCTTTGGATAGAAAATTAATTGTAAGTGGTACTCTCATTGCAGTAATCAAATATTGTCTATCAAACATTAAGTCTTTCTTTGGACCGACTAAGTGTTCACATGGAAACTTCAGAATTTGCAACCTATTTATTACTGCATATATTTTCTATTAATTAGCCAAACAATAATCTTCCTTTAGGCTGATTAGTGCTTGCATAATTAGCCAAAAAATAAATAAATATATAAACTTAAGGTTTAATGTTTATTATTTGGCCAAACAATAAACTTCCTTTGGGTCGTTTATTATCCGCATAAATAATAAGCATCATATAAAAAAAATTGCATCTGCATATGTAAAAAAAATTGCATATGAGCAGTGTATATTACAATGGAAATAAAGGCTTGGAATAGTGAATCGTATTCAGTGTGATAACGAAACAAAAAAATATCACATATGCTTTCAAGGCAATAAACCAGCGACAATATTATGCATATCATACAAGCAAATCATATGAATTACCAAAATTGCAACATACAGGAACTAAGGCCACAACACATCAAAATAAGCCCAATGCTTAGTATATGTGAAGCAACTATGTCGAACATATGTTAATCCGATCACAAATGAATATATTTCGTCTGATAGACTATATAATCAAGTTTTAATTCATCTTATAAGAAAATTGAAGATAATTCAAACTATAATTACAAACCAAGACTTCAAGTTGACTTGCATGAAGAATATTCCAAAGCTTAAGTATGAAAAATAGAGAAAGTCTTCTACGATTATCCTAGGAAGATTTGCACCAAACAACAACGTTCAAAAATATCTATGGGTATGAGCTAATCCTGAAATGAACACTAAGTTCTTTGATACGGCTTGGTTCAACTCTAGCTCAGTTGTCTATCCTATACAGTGTTCTCTTTTAACCTATGTTTATCTTCTACCAAAGAAGATAAGTATTGTCAGTTATTAGAGAGGTGAAATAAAGAACATAAGATAATTTAATGCTTCATGTCATGCATTTAGTACTTCTCTACACAAGAGCTCATCAGACTATGGTGGAGGAAGAAACACTAGTAGAAAAAACGCTTTCTACATCAGTTCTGGAGGATATTTTACTTCGGTTCCAAAACCGATGTAAATGCAGATAACGTAGCAAGTCTTAGACATTTTACGTTAGTTAATCGACGTAGTATGTGCATATACTATATCGGTTGATTAATAAATCATCAATGTAAAATAACAGTTCAAATAGCGCTTAGGAGGAGATACTACGTCAGTTGAGAACCGACGTAGTATCTACCCTATTACGATGATTGGGAGCCCACAACCAACGTAATATCTCTATTTTTTGAAAAAAAAAAAATTCTAGAACTTTTCGGAATTCTTTGATAGATATCTAATCCATACAAGGAAACACCACAAAAATTTCCATAATTTTTTGACAACAATAGATAGGTGAAATAGAAAAAAATATGTAAAAATTACTAAAAATCTAAAAAAGAAATAGTAAACGATGAAATTTTGGAAAAATTTTGGATTTCGAATTCCCTTTGGGTATTGCCCATAAGCTTTATTATGTTCTTTCAAGCAACTTTTATTTTTGGAGCGTCTCAATCCGAGCTCTCTATCAAAAGTTATGACCGTTTGAAGTTTTTTCGCCCTAAATTTTTGAAATCCTAAATCTATAATAAATCTATACAATGTAAGAACTCTACCATCAAATATATACTAAATTAAGTTGTTGATACAAAATTTGGGTAAAAAATAATTTTCTATTTATTTTTAATGAATTTTACAAAATTGCTAACATTTTGCAAAGAGAAGCGGCAAAGGATGTCGAACCAAGCATTCACGGCGGCAGAGAAAGTCTCATGCATCAAGTGACAAAACTCAATCGAGACAACTGCGGAGCTTGCACACGCTAAACGAACCCTAGCAAGACCAATGAACACAAAGATGCAAATAAAAACCAGTGAGAAGAGAAAGTAGCACCACACGAAATGCAAATGAAAACCCGTGAAAAGAAAAAGTAGCACCACGCAAAATGAACCCCACAATGTGAAATCGTGAATGCAATGGATGAAATGAAGTGAATGGAGGCACGTGACACAACTTCGAAGACAAAAATGGCAAAGCGAAGGAGAAAAACTAGCAGAGCACTCGAAAGTGAAAACGAATGAGGCAAAAGCGTAAGAAAAACAATGGCTGAAATGTTAAAATGGGAGATATTAGTCGGTTACAACTCAATAACCGACGTAGTATTTAACCCTAATTTAAACTAAAGAGGACATATTACATCGGTTGGGATCCCAACCGATGTAATATGTGACCAACTTTACCCAATTTTCGCCGAATTCACTTTCGCGTGCACGAGGGAGATACTACGTCAGTTGAAAGCTCCTAACCGATGTAATATTGCTACATACTATATCGGTTTGGAGCCCCCAACCGACGTAGTATCTTCACCGCCATTACAAAGTTTTTAAATTTTGAATTTTTATTTTTCCAGGCTTTTTATACTTCGGTTATTTATGGAACCGACGTAGAATACGTCGGGTTTGTGTAAACAGACGTAATAGCTCTTCAAATATTTACAAAATTATCACCATGTTTTTGTTTACATTAGTTCCTTTTTAACCAACATCATATCCTGTCGTAGAAAGTCATTTTTCTACTAGTAAAAGAAGACAACAAAGAGAGTATAAAAGTACTCAATGGTTAGAAAAAGGGATTGCAACAACTATTTTTTTTAGCTTATAAGAAGACATGTTTTGAAGAAAAGAAGTCAAGAAAGTGAGTCATATTTTTGTAAGTGCTGCAACATTGTTAATTTTTTTTATACCTTAAAGTTTTGTAAAAACATTGTTTATGTTCATTTCTGCCTAGTAGTAGAGAGTACTTAAACCTTGTATATATCGAAAAAATGTTACCTTCTCTAATAAGTAAAACTCAGTGGTATATTGATCACTCAAACTTTATAACTATATTGAGTTAGGAGTGACTAATATCAAAAATATTTATTATTAAATCCGAAGTAGCTAATTTCAAGAATAGTCATTATTGAGTCATAAATGACTAAAATAAAAAATACTCTATTAACTAAGACTGAATTCATCATAGAGTACTAAGTGGTAGTTATTTCATTTAACCTTTAAGTATAAATGTTTGTGTCAAATTCTATACCTAAATCGGTTTCCTGTATTTTAGGTTTTGGTTTAAGCCAAAACCAACCAAATTAAAAAAAAAAAAAAATACTGTCAATTTTTACATCATACCATACCATATCTGGCTCAGATTTATGTCATACTACACTTTGACATCCATTTACAACAAACAAATATGGTATGATTCCACGTAAAAATTATTTTAAAAATAATCTGATATCAATTTACATTTGTCTATCAATGTAAAAATAAGATTTATGTCAGGTAAAAGGTTTAACGTAAAGAAAGGTACGTCTCCCCTATCTACATTAGACTTTTATATAACAATTTTCCTAAAAATCTAAAACAAAAACTCTTTTGTACTAATATTAATAGTACACGTTTATATTTAGGACATTACTAATAAAAAAGTAAAAATAAATATAATTATGTTATGTGATATTTGAATATTATAATGCGATAAAACTGAATCAGAATAAAGATAATTAATGGAAACAATTGTTGTCATCAATGTGAATTTTATTATCTCTTTACCATAGACAAGGGTTAAAGTGACTTTTATATATATATATATATATATATATATATATATATATATATATATACTATGAAAATAAATCAATTTCTTCATAAGATAAAACTCATTAATACATAATAAAAGTTCACTTATATAATTTTTTTAATTTTTAACTTGTTTATAAAATAATTTTCTTAAAAATTAATTTTATTCCTTTGTATTTTTTACATTTTTTTCTTCTAAGAGACTCTAAACTCGACCAACAAACTTTGGTATTAAAATAAGTTGGCCTGTCACCGTTGTTTAGATTTAATATGCAGTGCTGTGTGTACTCAAACATCAAAAGGTTTTGGGAAACACGATGTGGCCCCAGCATACGAAGAAAATCTGGTAAAACAGTGCCTTGTTTGTGTTGCGTTTCTTTTAAGGCATGTCTTTCTCAAATAGTAATTGTTTATTAACAACAGTAAACATCGTTTACTGAAATAATCATATAATAATTATGTTTTAAAACTTTTCTTCTAAATATATAAAGCAGCTATATATTACTTAAGCTTTAAACTGCTATTTAAATAACAATAATATGATATTAATTGATCAATGTAAACACCCTTCTCTCTTAATTTTCTCCAATTTCTCTTTCTCCCAAAAAGAATTCATTGAATTCATTTTTACCTTCTCCACGATTTCATTCCTGCAAACAAAATCTCTCTCAGAAACTTAATCACATCTTCAGTAGTAGTTTGAGAGTTAAGGATTGATTACATATTTATAGATTACATAAATATGACCAATGCATCTCCCCTAGACAAGTTTGTCTAGTCTATATGAATGGCATGCTTAATTATCCAATACTCAAAGGAAGCATGAGGAACACATAAGGATAATGATAGGCTTCTTGAGAAAAAAATTAGTAAAAGAGAAAGTTTTGATGATTGAAGATATGAATTTTAGGGTATATCATATTAACTTAGGAAATCTAGTAAATCCAATGAAAGAAAAGACAATGCTTCAATTGAATGTCCTAAGATTATTATGGAGACCCAACGTTATGTGAATATTGTTGATTGTTCGACGATAATAATTTTAACATAATTAAACACCAATCATTGACTTAAGTGCAGAGTTTTCTAGAGTTGCAGTAAAGATTGATTAATTTACTAGTATTAATAATTCTTGGCATACAAAAACTTTTTGAGTATAATGTATCACGTCATGGATTGGGTTGTGTGTGAATCCAAGAAAATAGACAGTAGATTATGTTTGAAGCACATTAAAATCCATGAGAAGAATTATCCTACTTATGACATAGAGATGATGGTAGTGGTGTTACTTTGAAGATTTTGAGACTCTGATCGTAAGAGTCTCAAGTTTGATCAAAAGAAGCTAAACAAAAGAAATGGAGAAAGTTAAGGGATTATGATTTGAAGTTTTTGTATCATCCAGGAAAGGCAAATCTAGTTGAATGCACCTTGAGTGGGAAGACAAAGTGTCAAATATGTGTTAGCAAAAAATTACAATGATGACAAGTGCACCAGTAATAATGTAGCATATAATAAAATTATCGTTATTTCCAGAGGATTTGTGTAATATAAAACAATTCAAATAATTATAATAAATTCAGATTCAAAACAAATTCATAGTTTAACAATATGTACGAAAATTAAAAAAAAAATTAAAACAGTATTTTTATATTTTTATCACACAAAAAAAGGTTTAACAATGATATAATGAACTTGTTAGGGTTAGATCTTTCCAATCTCCACTCTCATGCATTACAAAAATTATCTTTTTTTCTAACAATAATCAATGTCAATCCACAAAATTACTTAAACCTGATTCCATAACGGATGAGCCTGGGGATTATCTATTAATCATCAATTCCTTGATCATTTATATAGGTGAATTGCATAAACACAGGGATCTTAATGACAACAAATTAATCACACTCTATTCCTAGACACGAGCTTTCAACCAGTAAATTAATTTAGCTCTAGATTCAAAAGATATTTTTCAATACTCTTAAAAATCAATAATTGAGTTATGGATCCATACAACAAGCATAAACACGAAATTAATAAGCTGATATGTTGAAAGAAAAGCATTTATGATAAGACATAATATGAGCCCAAATATGATTACATGAGAGTTCAGAAAGGTTTCAAACCTAATCCCAACAATGAGTGATTTAGCTCCTCATAAGCATGAGGAACCTAAACATTACAAGAAAAATGATGGAATAAGAAAAATTACTCCAAATGAAGCCTGAAGATGTCTTCAATAGTGATTTTCATTCTCTGTTCTAGCCAAAAGATCTCTAACCCTAAACCCCAAAAACTTATTAAATAAAATTCAAAATATGACGCTCACCTCCGACTCATAATGTTGCGCTTGACGCCACTGGATCATATTGCTATCAGGTCTAAACTGTGCTCGCCCCATGTCATGTATGTCAAATTCATTTCTCTAGACTTGGTCTCGGCTTATCTTGCTTTGGGCGTGACTTTCTTACGCTGTGCATGACTTCTTTAACTAATCTTTCTCTTTTATCGTCTTTCAAGTCTTTCATCCTTCATCTTTTAATCCAATACTGATTGATCAAAATTAACCCAAAATACACACAATTAGTGATTAAATCCTTTTTCTACTCTCATCATCAATTATTAACACAAATTCAAATAATATTGGGAATTAAGCAAATTTTAAGTATGTAAAGAGTTTATTTTAGTCCTAAATTAGGTCTATAATAACATGTAAATTGACTATATCAAACTCCCTCAAACTTAGAATCTTGCTTGTCCTCAAGCAAAGGTAACTTGGTACAAATAATAATTATACCACAATGATCCACAACTCAAAACTAATTTAGAATCATATCAAAATTCAATCAAACATGTTTCTCTTCACCTCAACCTATGAATGAACAAGTAATATTATAATGCAATCATATCATATTACAATATATATTGTGGGTGTACAATATCGCAATGTATATGTACATATTTTGGAGAAGTTTCTTATAACTTTTATTATTACAAATTATTTATGTTTGAAATAATTGACCTTTTAAGGATGTTACATTAAATATCTAGCCTAATTTTATTTTCAAACCATTTCTGAAATTTGGATATGTAGGTTGGGAAAGGGTTGATGCACAAGATTAGAGAGGTGATCATTCACATGATTCCCTATTTTTGTAGAATAAGGCAAAGTGGTGGAGGGGTTGAAAGTTAGTAGCAAGGTAACTTAATTACATTTTAGTGGTTCTTGTAAGAAATATTATTAGAAGTGTTAGAGAAAAAGTAAAACACTCAAAACATGTTTTAATTATGTGCTAAAAACATAGCTAAACCTAGTGATTAGAATATACATGAAGCAAGACAAGCGTACTACTTGGAATACGTGAAGCAACTATGTTTGACAAATGCTAATATGATCACAAATGGATATGCTTTGTCTGGCAAACGATATAAACAAGTTCTACTCCATCTCATAAGAAGATTGAAGATCATTCAAACAATAAATACATACAAAGACTTCAAGTTGACATGCATTAAGAATACTGTAAAATAAGGTTCAGACTGAGTTCAGGAGGGGAGTGAATTGAAATTTCAAAATCTTTTCGCAAATATGAATTGTTCTTGAAATAGAGAATGAAAATTCTTAATTCAATCAATCAACTCGTGTAACTCTGAACTGTCCTGTAAACAATCCATTATGCACAACGGAAATTATTAAAGATAAACCCAGAAAATAGTTTCCAGTATAGAGATGTGTTAATCCAGAATCAAGATGATTAACCACAATCTAGTAGATTAGAAATCACCCAGAAGTACAGTTGATTCAAATATACTTAAACAGATTCAGAACGCAAACATATACCCAGAAATTGTTAGTTAATATCAAGATTCAGTGATCAGTTGATTAGGCGAATGCAAGCACATAATAAAATGATCAAGAAGAGGGAAATCAAGAACACAAAGATTTATCCTGGTTCACCCTTCCTCAAGGGCTACGTCCAGTCCTTTGTAAACTAGCAAAGATTTTCACTAAAAAGATCACAAGATTAGTTTACAACCCTTGCTCCCAGCAAGTTACAAACTGCTCCCTATAGTACTTACTACTCCCAGCAATAAACCCACACCTCACTGAACCCCTCAGCTAGTGTGAAACCAGTGCAGAAATTCACTACACCAAAACACTTGCAATCCACAACCAAACACTGCTCCCCGCAGCACTCACGCACTACTGAACTCCTCAGCAGATGTGAGACCAATGCAGAAACCCACTGCACCAACTCAATTACAGACCCAGTAATTGAAAACAGTTAACAAAATACAAAACAGCAAGATCAACAATAGATCACATAGTACTTCTATACAGAACAGATTACAAAGGCTAAAGATCAGGTGTAGAAGACTTAGCTTTGGTCCAGAACCAAAGTCGCAAGAACCTCACTCAAGGATGCTTAAAGATTCACGTTCTTGGAGGTTTCTTGTTTTGAAAAGCTTTGTCAAAGGATGA
>Ga0099824_1008309_pt1 | contig 13335 bp, 14 predicted proteins | sample SiratrowhiteBW_FD_76837 | JGI IMG/M metagenome (GOLD analysis project Ga0099824, IMG submission 76837) | Root nodule microbial communities of legume samples collected from California, USA - Siratro white BW | ecosystem: Host-associated > Plants > Roots > Nodule | place: USA: California... | reverse complement strand
GAAATGCAGCCGGTTCGGACATCGCTGGTTGGGCCGACGCCGCCGTTGCCGTGACGGACGCCAGCATTGCGGCCAGCGCGACGGTCTTGAACGTCGTCGGGCCGACGCGGGACATCCTCGAGGTCATGGTCGCGCGCTCCCTGCGCTTCGCATTGCATGCGATCGATCCGTTCGCGCCAGATGGATGTGCGGCGAGATCGGGCTCGGGAATCCTGATTAAATCTGCGGTGAGATATTCGGGCGCGCGGGCTCAATTGTTCGTGCGGCGTGCATGGGCCGGCCGAGCAGCGAACAACAAACGCGCCCGGCGGCGCCGGGCGCGTCTTGCAATTCAGATGACTCGATCGCGCGTTACTCGGTCGAGTACTTGAACTCGGGCATCGCCTTCAGCTCGTCCTTGGACGCGTTGAACACGGCGTGATCCGGATACCACGGGTTCGGCTTCGACGTGGCGGACGACGGCGCGGCGCCCGTCGTGGTGTTCGTCGACATCTTGTTGGTGCTGCCGGTGTTCGACGCACTGCCGCCGGTGTTGGCGACCGGCTCAGTGACGAATTTCACCTTGTCGAGCGGCACTGCGACCAGATGCTCGCCGACGCCAAGGAAACCGCCGACGCCGATCACCACTGCCTTGATGGCACCGCCCTTGTCCATCAACAGGTCGTTGATCGAGCCGACGCTCTCGTTGCTGTCGTTATAGACACGGAGACCAACGACCTTGGACGCGCGCCAATCGCCCTGATACGAGGTCGACGATGTGCTCGCCGCAGGAGCCATGCCTGCCTTGTCGCTCTTCTCCGTCGGTGTTTGCGCGAAAGCAACGCTCGCGAGCAACACTGTCCCGGCTACGCCGGCGACGATTGATCTGACTAGCATTGATGGGTTCTCCTCAATTCGCAGAATCGATGCGAGAAAAACCCGTCACATCAGCGACCGTTCCTAATCAACCTGCGATCAAAAGCCGCCCCAGTAGGGAGGAACGCCGTAGAAGCGATGCAACTCGGCTTCCTGCGAGCGGTCGCCCCAGTCGAAATCCTTGTCGGCACGGAACGACGGCGCGCGCTTCAGCTCCTCATCGTCGATATCGAGCTCATAGGCCTCGAACTTCGGGTTGTAGTGCAGCCGGCCCCACGGCAACGGAATAAGATTGGTTCCGATGCCCAGGAAGCCGCCGAAGCTCAAGATCGCGTACGCTACCTTGCCCGAGATCTTGTCGATCATCAGTCGCTCGATGTGACCGATCATGTCGCCATTGGGCCGCCGCACTGCGGTCCCCTCGACGCGATCGCTTGCAATCAGTTGATGCGGCCTTGTCTTGGCCTCGACAGTCATCTCACCCTCCCCTGTGTAAAAATAATCAACGCGCCGTCGGAAATCGAGTTCCCGGAAGATATGGCAACCTTCCATCCCTTTTGTGCGCTGCGTCGCGTGTGGGGCTATCCGCACACAGGAGTTGACAGGCTTCCTCCCGTAACCGGGCGGGATTTGCGAATTTTGTTTTGGGCTGCCGCGACCGAAACCGCGACTACCGCCGGAATTTCAATGCACTGCGCTTTGATGAAGGAACGATAACTTTCCAGCCCGTCGCCGACCTGTTAACTGTGATTGCCGGGCAAGATTTCAGAAACACACTGAAACAAAAATTCCTGCGCCGCCTTCCCCGAATCACGGACAAGAGAACGGTATGACTCAGGCTACGCCCAACATCCTTGTCGTCGAGGACGACCGCGAAACGCGGGCCCTCATCGCCAAATATCTCCGCACCAATTCCTGCAATGTGACGACCGCGTCCGACGGCCGCGAGATGGCCCGGGCGATGGCCGACCATCGGGTCGATCTGTTGATCCTCGACGTCATGCTGCCAGGCGAGGACGGCCTCAGCCTGTGCCGCAAGGTGCGCGCGGAATCGCAGATGCCGATCATCATGCTGACCGCGCGCGGCGAGGATGTCGATCGCATCCTCGGCCTCGAGATGGGCGCCGACGATTACCTGCCGAAGCCGTTCAATCCGCGCGAGCTGCTGGCGCGGATCAACGCCGTGCTGCGCCGGCAGGCGGCGGCGCGCAATGCCAGCGCGATCGAGGGCGCGACCACGCTGTCGTTCCTCGGCTGGCGCATCGACATCCGCCTGCGCGAGCTGCGCAATCCCGACGGCGCCCGCGTCGCCATGACCAGCGCCGAATTCGACCTGCTGCGGACATTCTGCGAGCGGCCCGGCCGCGTGCTGTCGCGCGACAGCCTGCTCGACCTGACGCAAGGCCGCAGCGCCGGCTCGTTCGAGCGCTCGATCGACGTGCTGGTGAGCCGCATCCGCCGCAAGATCGAGCCCGACCCGCAGGAAGCCACCATGATCAAGACCGTACGTTCCGGCGGCTACATGTTCACCCCGAGGGTGGAGGCGGTCGCCGCCACCAGCAACTGACCATGAAACTGCTGCGTGTGCTGAGTCTGCGGGGAATCGGCGCGCAGATCGCGGCGCTGGTGGTCGTGTCGATCGTCGCGCTGCATCTCATCATCACCGCAAGCTTCCTGATCCATCGTCCCGACCAGTCCGAGCCGGCCGATCGCTGGCACACCCAGCTCGCCGCCTCTGCGCAACTGCTGGGGCATGCGCCGCCGTCGGAGCGGCCGCGGCTGAAGGAGGACATCGCGCGCGCCTTCCCGCAGCTTGGGATCAGCGACCTGCCCGCCGACACGGTCCCGTTGAGCGAGCCCGCGCCGGAGCTGCACGCGCTGCGCCGGCTCGGACCCAGTTATCGCGTCTTCACGCCGCCGCGCGAGGCCGGCGCGCCGCGTGACGGCGAGATCCGCCGCACCGGCATCCGTCTGCCCGACAGCAGCATGATCGCTGCGAACCTGGTGCCGGATCAGCACCTGCGGCCGGTCTGGGGCGGTCCGTGGATGATGACGGTGCTGTTCGCCGTCATCAGTGTCACCCTGCTCGGCCTGTGGGCAGCGTGGGCGTTGACGGCACCGCTGTCGTCCTTCGTCAAGGCGGCCGAAACGTTCAGCCTGAGCGGCGCCGCCGAACCGCTGCCCGAGCGTGGACCCGAAGAGATCCGCTCGCTTGCCAAGGCGCTCAACCGGATGCGCGAGCGCATCACCGCCCTGATCGACGACCGCACCAAGATGCTGGCCGCGATCAGTCACGATCTCAGGACGCCGATCACGCGGATGCGGCTGCGCGCGGAGTTCATCGAAGACGAGACCCATCGCCATCGCATGCTGCGCGATCTCGACCAGATGCGCTCGATGCTGGAATCGGTGCTGTCGTTCCTGCGCAACGATCGCAAGCTGGAGGAGATGACGCTGGTCGACATCGCCAGCGCGCTGCATCTCGTCACCGACCAGTTCGCCGATATGGGCCACAAGGTCACCTACGAGGGCCCGCAGCACGCAATGGCGATCGCACGGCCCGCCGACCTGCATCGCAGCATCACCAATCTGGTGGAGAACGCCGTGCGCTTCGGCGGCGAGGTCGCCGTCCGTCTTGCCGCCAATCCCGACGGGCTCACCATCGACATCGAGGACGACGGCCCCGGCATTTCGGATGCGCACAAAGCGAGCGTGCTGGAGCCGTTCGTGCGCGGCGACCATGCGCGCAACATGAACGAGGCCGAAGGCTTTGGCCTCGGCCTGTCGATCGCCAACGCCATCGTGCTCGCGCATGGTGGCACGCTGTCGCTGCACGACCGAAAGCCGCACGGGCTGGTGGTCCGCATCCAGTTGCCGGTGCGGCAGCAGCCACCGCAGCCGGAGCCACGGAAATCCGCGGCCTGATCAGGCTATCGGCTTCAGGCTGCGAGCGGTGTGGTCAGTTGCTCAGGCTCGTAGATTGCGATCGCCTCGAAGCGGTAATTGCAGGCGCGGCAATTCCACAGATAGGACGTGCGGCCTTCGCCGTGCTCGACCCAGTCCGGACGCGAGATCGGCTTGCCGCATTGTGCGCAGGGATTTTCGCGAGGCAAAGAGCCGGAGTCCTGACGGGCCATGGCGCATCTCCCTTGTGATCGTTCTACGTTTTTTTGCGTGGACAATCGTGCTGACCTGGATCGCGGCACGCTGTCCACAGGAATTCTAGACCCTTGTTGAATCATTTGCACGACAATCCGCCATGCAGGCGTGCGGCAAAGCAGGTCCTGACAATTCGAAGCATCCCTCTCCCTGATTCCGCGCCCGGTTGATCCCCCAGGACGCGGACAGCCACGACTTTCGCGGCTGCGAAGGTTTTGCCACATTCCTGCCCGCTCGCCGTACCAATCAGGACGCAGAAGACCGACGCACATTGAGGGCCCCCGGGGCGATCCGACATGACAAAGCTGCAAATCCTTGCCTCGTTCGCCATAATTGCGCTGCTGGGGTCCTGCGCGAGCGCGAGTGCGCAATCGCGCGCGCAATATGAGGCGATGGTCGCCGCCGAGGCCCAGGCGAATCTGGTGCCGGAAGAGTTGGTGCATCGCGTGATCGTCCGCGAGAGCAAATACCATCCGCAGTTGATCGGGCGCGGCGGCACCATCGGGCTGATGCAGATCAAGCTCGGGACCGCCCGCGGCCTCGGCTACACCGGTACCGCCGCAGGCCTGCGCGATCCCGCGACCAACCTCAAATACGGCATCAAATACCTCGCCGGCGCCTATCGTGCCGCCAATGGCGATCACGATCGAGCCGTGCGTTATTTCGCGGGCGGCTATTACTACGCCGCAAAGCGCCAACGCATCGAGCACCTGAGAGAGGCGAAGTTTGCTGGCGAGAGTGCACCGCCAAAGGCCCTCGCCCAGCAGGATCAGTTGGTCACCGAAGCCGCCGACGCGGGCGAGGAACAGGCTTCAAAATAAGGCCGATCGCGGCCGCGCGGTGTCGCGCACGAGGCGACCCGGCCGAGCCTTCAGCCTGCCGCTCTCCATACCAGGGCCGCCATCATTCGGCACCGCACCCATCGCGCGCACAGGACATCCCGCGGCACCACAGCGCGGCGCGGTTCCTGGCATAATGCGTTGACACACCCACCCATCCGCCTACATTAGAGCCGTTCCGAGGGGTGCTCCGAGGAGGAGCTGAGATACCGCAAGCTTGGACTTGGCCAGTTGGCGAACAGTCTGGGACCGCGGTGACCCTTTGAACCTGATCCGGGTCATGCCGGCGAAGGGACAGGGATGTACCAGACGTCAAGACCACGGGGGGAGTCCCCCGTTTCCATCATCGGCGCAGGCATAGCGGGTGCCTGGCATGCGCTGTTGTTCGCGCAAGCCGGACACGCCGTCACCCTGCACGAGCGCAGTGACGCTGCGATGACGGACTCCACAAGCCACTTCGCCGGCGGCATGCTGGCGCCGTGGTGCGAGGCAGAGGCCGCCGAGCCGGTAATCTCGCGACTCGGTCTCCGCTCGCTCGGCCTGTGGCGCGACCATTTTCCACAAACCCCGTTCAACGGCTCGCTGGTGGTGGCGCATCCGCGCGACCGTGCCGACTTCGAGCGCTTCGCCCGGCTCACCACCGGCCATCGCCGGCTGGATGCGCAACAGGTCGGCGCGCTCGAGCCGTCGCTCGAGGGCCGTTTCCGCGACGCCCTGTTCTATCCCGACGAAGGCCATGTCGAGCCGCGCCGCGTGCTGCCGCAGCTCCATGCCGCGATCGCCAGGGCCGGCGGCACCATCAAGTTTCGCAGTGACGCCAGTGATCTCGACGGCCTCGTGATCGATTGCCGCGGCCTTGCCGCGCGCGACCGCGAGCCAACCCTGCGCGGCGTCAAGGGCGAGATGATCATCATCGAGACCGCGGAGGTCGAGCTGGCGCGCCCGGTGCGGCTGATCCATCCGCGCTGGCCGCTCTACGTGATCCCGCGCGGCGACGGCCGTTTCATGCTGGGCGCGACCTCGATCGAGGCCGAGCACGGCGGCGTCAGCGTGCGCTCGGCGCTCGAGCTGTTGGGCGCAGCCTATGCGGTGCATCCGGCCTTCGCCGAGGCGCGCATCGTCGAATTCGGCGCGGGGCTACGCCCGGCCTTTCCGTACAATCTGCCGAAAATCAGGATCGAGCAGGAACGCATCACGGTGAACGGACTCTACCGTCACGGCTTTCTGCTGGCCCCCGCGCTGGCCGAGCTGACGCTCGCTTATGTCGCGCGCGGCGAAATCGACAACGAGGTGATGCAATGCGCGTGATCGTCAACGGCGAGCAGCGGGAGATCAATGCGGCGAGCGTCGGCGCGCTGCTGACCGAGCTCGACTACGAGGGCACTCATTTTGCGATCGCGCTGAACTACGACGTGGTGCCAAAGAGCCGCTGGGCCGAGACCGCGCTGAAAGCCGGCGACGAGATCGAGATCATCACGCCGCGGCAGGGAGGGTGATGTGAGATCTTGTACGAACTCCATCCACGTGTCGTCCCGGCGAAAGCCGGGACCCATAACCACAGGCCTTCGTTGGTGCGAAGGTCGTCGCCCCGCGGGCCTCACTGAAGGACCGCGGCGTATGGGTCCCGGCTTTCGCCGGGACGACGAGTTGAGTGTGTGGCTGAGAGCAGAGAGACACTGACACAATGGTCACCTTCTACGGCAAATCCTTCACCTCCCGCCTGTTGATCGGTACGGCGCTCTATCCCTCGCCTGCGATCATGCAGAATGCGATCCGCGCCTCGGGCGCCAATATCGTCACGGTGTCGCTGCGGCGCGAGGCGGCCGGCGGCAAGACCGGCGATGCGTTCTGGTCGCTGATCCGCGAGCTCGGCGTCACCGTGCTGCCGAATACCGCCGGCTGCCGCAGCGTGCGCGAGGCGGTGACGACGGCGAAGCTCGCGCGCGAATTGTTCGACACCGCCTGGATCAAGCTGGAAGTGATCGCCGACAACGACACGCTGCAGCCCGACGCGGTCGGCCTGGTCGAGGCCGCTGGCATCCTCATCAAGGACGGTTTTGAGGTCTTCCCCTATTGCACCGAGGATCTGTCGGTCGCCTCGCGCCTGGTCGATGCCGGCTGCAAGGTGGTGATGCCGTGGGCCGCGCCGATCGGCAGCGCCAAGGGCATCATCAACCGCGACGCCTTGAGGCTGCTGCGCGACCGGCTGCCCGACATCACGCTGGTGGTCGACGCCGGTCTCGGCGCGCCGTCGCACGCGGCCGAGGCGCTCGAGCTCGGCTTTGATGCCGTGCTGCTCAACACCGCCGTCGCCAAGGCCGCCGATCCGGTCGGCATGGCCAACGCCTTCCGCCTCGGCGTCGAGGCCGGCCGCACCGCCTACGAGGCCGGGCTGATGGAAGCCCGCGACTTCGCCTCCCCCTCTACCCCTGTCGTTGGGACTCCGTTCTGGCATGCCGTATCCTGATAAATTTTATCCCGTCGTCGACAGCGTCAAATGGGTCGAGCGGCTCACGAAACTCGGCGTTGGCACCATCCAGCTCCGCGCCAAGGAGCTCGACGACGGCCAGGCGCTGCAGATCGTCAGCGACGCGCTGGCGGTGACCAAGGGCACGGGCACAAAGCTCGTCGTCAACGACTACTGGCGCGCGGCGATCGTCGCCGGTGCCGAGCATCTGCATCTCGGCCAGGAAGACCTTGCCGACGCCGATCTCGCCGAGATCCGTAAAGCAAAGCTCACGCTCGGCATCTCCACCCATGACGACGACGAACTTGCCACCGCGCTTGCCGCCAAGCCCGACTACGTCGCGCTCGGCCCGATCTTCTTCACCACGCTGAAGTCGATGCGCTTCGAGCCGCAGGGCATTCCGAAGATCACCGAGTGGAAGAAACGGATCGGCACCATCCCCCTTGTCGCGATCGGCGGCATCAAGTTCGAGCACGCCGCGGAAATCTTCGCCGCCGGCGCCGACTCGATCGCCGTCGTCTCCGATGTCACCCAGAACGCCGACCCCGACGCACGGGTGCGGCAGTGGCTCGGCCTCAACGTGGAGGCCGCGTGATGGCGCTGTCGAAAAATCTCGTGGCACTCACACTGCCATCATCGCCCGGCTCGACCGGGCGATCCAGTACGCCGCGGCGTTTCCGTCTCAAACGGCAGCCTCTGGAATACTGGATCCCCGCTTTCGCGGGGATGACAGCGATATTTGTCTCTCGCGCAGCGATGCCAACGAATTGAACTAAGGAGGATCCCTCATGAACATCCGCTCCAATCCCGATACGACGCTTCCCGCCGTCACGACCGGTCCGCTGCCCGCCTCGCGCAAGATCTTCGCGACGCCGGAGGCCGCGCCCGATCTGCGGGTGCCGCTGCGCGAGATCATCCTCTCGGAAGCGGCCGGCGAGCCGAACCTGCCGGTCTATGACACTTCGGGTCCCTACACCGATCCGGCAGTGACCATCGACGTCAACGCCGGCCTGCCGCGCAATCGTCTCGCCTGGGTCAAGGAGCGCGGCGGCGTCGAGGAATATCAGGGCCGCGAAATCAGGCCGGAGGACAACGGCAATGTCGGCGCTGCGCATGCCGCGAAGGCCTTCACCGCGCACCACAAGCCGCTGCGCGGGCTCGACGGCCACAAGATCACCCAGCTCGAATTCGCCCGCGCCGGCATCATCACCAAGGAGATGATCTACGTCGCCGAGCGCGAGAATCTCGGCCGCAAGCAGCAGCTCGAGCGCGCCGAAGCGGCTCTTGCCGACGGCGAAAGCTTCGGCGCCTCGGTGCCAGCCTTCATCACGCCGGAGTTCGTCCGCTCCGAGATCGCGCGCGGACGGGCCATTATCCCGAGCAACATCAACCATGCCGAGCTCGAGCCGATGATCATCGGCCGCAACTTCCTGACCAAGATCAACGCCAATATCGGCAACTCGGCGTTGACCTCGTCGGTCGAAGAAGAGGTCGACAAGATGGTATGGGCGATCCGCTGGGGCGCCGACACCGTGATGGACCTCTCGACCGGGCGCAACATCCACACCACCCGCGAATGGATCCTGCGCAACTCGCCGGTGCCGATCGGCACCGTGCCGATCTACCAGGCGCTGGAGAAGTGCAACGGCGATCCCGTGCAGCTCACCTGGGAGCTCTACAAGGACACGCTGATCGAGCAGTGCGAGCAGGGCGTCGACTACTTCACGATCCACGCCGGCGTGCGCCTGCCCTACATCCACCTCACCGCCAACCGCGTCACCGGCATCGTGTCGCGCGGCGGCTCGATCATGGCGAAGTGGTGCCTGGCGCATCACAAGGAGAGCTTCCTCTACACCCATTTCGACGAGATCTGCGACATCATGCGCAAGTATGACGTCTCGTTCTCGCTCGGCGACGGCCTGCGTCCCGGCTCGATCGCCGACGCCAACGACCGCGCGCAGTTCGCCGAACTGGAGACGCTCGGCGAACTGACCAAAATCGCCTGGGACAAGGGCTGCCAGGTCATGATCGAGGGCCCCGGCCACGTGCCAATGCACAAGATCAAGATCAACATGGACAAGCAGCTCAAGGAATGCGGCGAAGCGCCGTTCTACACCTTGGGGCCGCTGACCACCGACATCGCGCCAGGCTATGACCACATCACCTCAGGGATTGGCGCGGCGATGATCGGCTGGTTCGGCTGCGCGATGCTCTGCTACGTCACGCCGAAGGAGCATCTCGGCCTGCCCGACCGCAACGACGTCAAGACCGGCGTCATCACCTACAAGATCGCAGCCCACGCCGCCGATCTCGCCAAGGGCCACCCCGCCGCGCAGCTCCGCGACGACGCACTGTCACGCGCCCGGTTCGACTTCCGCTGGGAGGACCAGTTCAATCTCGGCCTCGATCCGGAAACCGCGCGCAACTTCCACGACGAGACCCTGCCGAAGGAAGCCCACAAGGTCGCGCATTTCTGCTCGATGTGCGGCCCGAAGTTCTGCTCGATGAAGATCACCCAGGACGTCCGCGACTACGCCGCGACGCTGATCGACAAGGAACAGGGCATGGCGCAGATGAGCGCCAAGTTCAAGGAGATGGGAAGCGACGTGTATCTGGATGCGGACAAGGTGAAGGAGAGCAATCGGGTTTTGTGAGCTCTCTCCACTCGTCATGCCCGGGCTTGACCCGGGCATCCATCGAAAAGAGTAGGCCGGGCGAAAGCCCGGCCTTTCTTTTCGTTGCGGTGGCATCTATGCGCCCCTCAATTATAGGCAAGTCTGCGCCAGTTTCGCTTTCCGAAGGAGATGCTGGGCAAACAAGATAAGCTCAAGTGAGAGAAGAGGATCGTCGATCCACTTGAATTCATGGGTGACGGGATTCCGAATACCCAGCATTGCCCCCGCGTACAGCTGCAAATAGCCCTTTTGCTCATCTTGCTCTGACGTTGTCCGACGCTCGCTCCAAAACAGCTTTGGATCGGTTGTGCTGAATACTTGCTGCATCAATTGCGTACCGGACACTCCCATTATGCGACATCTCTGTTGCACATATTTCTCGACGGCCTTGAACGCCTCCTGAACTGCCAGTGAGTAGTGTCCTGATGCGAACAAGTCACGCGATACCGACTCGATTTCCAGCTCCGTAACTGCGCGAGCGAAAATGCTAGCGACTCCGGCCCCCTCACTCAGACTTGGAAGAGCAAGCATACGCGGCGCAGGTAACGCCAAGACCGCTTGAGCCAATCCGACTTCGAGAACGTGCTCTTGAAGTCGCTTAATTCGATCAAGCAGAGGGCTTATCATATAAATAGCGCCGCATAGCCGAGAAAATTGATTCGATTTGGTCTGTGGTCGCGTCTGCGCTGATGTGAATTTGAACGTTCACATTCAGCGGCATAGCGTCGATATGTCGTGGCGCAGGCTCGACCTTTGCCGTTTCTGCGCGCGTCGTACTCGCCGGCTTCCCTTTTTGAGAGCGGCCGTTTTCAGTCGCGCCTTTCGAGCCCGACGCGCTCGCGCGACCAGGAGGGTCATTCGGCCGTCGGCTAGCAATCATTAGATACGTCGCGGCCTTATTTCCCGCCGTGCCGCTTCCAAGACCTTCATGCGTGAACCACGACACAGCTTTCTGCCGATCAGCGTCTTCTGGCGGAGCCACCTGAAGCAGGCCAGCAGGATATGCGGACTTCAAGATTTCCTGGACGGCGGGCCAATAAGTCTCGTCGTTCCTCCATCGCCCAGCGACGGGAGTTGCCTTACCATCGTCAGTTAACAACCCAACCCTTCTTAGTTCGGACAAATACTGACGCGCAGCCACCTCCTGAACTTCCAAGTGGACTCCTAAGAAACGCTCATCGATTGTCGCGCTTGGAGTTCGTTGCAGAATCCCACGTAACCCCCACCAAACAGTAGCCGGAATTTGCGGGTAACTATTCTTGTCCGCCATAACAACCTTCCTGTGAAAACTTCCGCCAATCAACGAAACCACAGGTAGAATGGAAACCGCCAAATAAAAGAGCGATCTGCAGATTTTCTTGAATGGGAATGCTTTATGTGGCCAACGCAACAGACAGTAGGAACAAATAAAGAACATAAATGAGAGTGATATCAATACGTTAGGAGAAAAATCGGATCACGATCTGCCGCTTGTAACCTTGACGATTTTATCGCACTCATTGTGGATAACGCCGAGCATGTCCCAGCGTCCATGGTGCGAGAGCTCATTGCCTTCTCCAACAGCTAGGGGACGCGGTCTTGCCGCTCACCGACTGATGGATGGGAAGACGAGGGTTGCGCTTCGCTTAACCCATCCTACGATGCTGCCGCCCGCGCGTTGGCCAGCGCCCCCGCACTGAACGCAATCTCCTGATACCTGTTCGCCGCCACCCCGTTGATGATCCCGAGAAACTTCGGCGTCCCCCCATTGTAGACGAAGTAGCGCACCGTCCCCTCTTCGTGGCCGGGCACGTTGGAATTGTAGCCGGTGAACCATCCCTTGGCTTTGCGCATCAGCATGATCTCGTACATCTTGACGACATGCGCGGTCCAGCGCTCCTGCGCTTCCAACGTGGCGTCCGCGCGGGTGTAGCCGCGGTCCCACATGTATTGCAGCAGGTTGGTGCACCAGTTGACACCGTTCTCGATGCCGCGCGGAAAGTTCGTGGACGCGGAGGCGCTTTGCGGGCCCGTGGGCATCAACAGGTTCGGGAAGCCGTGCACGAGCATGCCGAGGAAGGTGGACGGTGCGTGCTTCCACTTGTCTGCCAGCTTCGCGCCGCCGATGCCGCTGATGTCGATCAGGTCGTAGGCGCCGGTGATGGCGTCGAAGCCGGTGGCGTAGACGATGATGTCGAACTCATAGTCGCGCGCGGTGGTGCGCAGGCCAGTCTCGGTGACGCGCACCAGCGGCGTCTCGCTGAGATCAACGAGATGCACATTGTCGCGGTTGTAGACCTCGAAATAGTTCGTCTCCAGCGGCAGGCGCTGCACGCCGAAGCCGTGATCTTTCGGGATCAGCTTTTCGGCAATCTTGGGATCCTTGACGCGCTGGCGGATGCGGCCGGCGATATACTCCGACAATTCGGCGTTAGCGGCTTCGTCCATGAAGATCTCGCGGAAATTCGCCAGCCAGATGCCGAAGCCGGGCTCGTCGTAGAGCTTGTCCCACAGAGCAAGGCGCTCCTCGCGGCTCACCTCGTAGAAGCCGCGCTTGTCCGGTCCGTGCAGGAAGCTGCCCGGCGTCAGCGCGCAGGCCGCGAAGATCTCGTCATAGCGGGCGCGGATGTCGGCCATTTCTGCTTCCGAGATCGCGCTGTTGTTGAGCGGCGCGCTCCAGTTTGGCCGGCGCTGGAACACGGTAAGCTGGGCGACCTTGTCGGCGATCTCGCCGATCAACTGAATGCCGGTGGCGCCGGTGCCGATCACGGCCACTTTCTTGCCAGCGAGATCGACCGGCTCGTGCGGCCAGTAATAGGTATGGAACGAGCGACCCTTGAAGTCGTCGATGCCCTCCACGCGCGGCATGGTCGGCGCCGACAATAGCCCGATCGCGAGCACCACGAAGCGGCAGGTCAGCTCGCGGCCGTCACTGATCCTGAGTTGCCAGAGATCGCGCGTCTCGTCGAACCGCATGGCCTCGACCTTGCAATCGAACTGCATGTGCCGGCGGAGATCGAACTTGTCCGCGACGAAATTGAGATAGCGCAAGTTCTCTGATTGCCCCGAGAAGCGCTCCTTCCAGTGCCACTCGTCGAGCAGCTCGCGCGAGAACGAGAAGCCGTAGGTGTAGCTTTCGGAATCGAAGCGGCAGCCGGGATAGCGGTTCCAGTACCAGGTGCCGCCGAGATCGGGCGCGGCTTCGAGCACGGTCGCGTCGATGCCGAGATCGACCAGCCGCTTGATCTGGTAGATGCCGGCGACGCCGGCGCCGACGACGATCACCTCGTAATGAGTCTTGTCGTGACGTGTCTTGGCCGCTCCCGTCATTTTCAGCTCCCGCAATTCTTCTTGATCTGTT
>Ga0099824_1008307_pt1 | contig 13335 bp, 6 predicted proteins | sample SiratrowhiteBW_FD_76837 | JGI IMG/M metagenome (GOLD analysis project Ga0099824, IMG submission 76837) | Root nodule microbial communities of legume samples collected from California, USA - Siratro white BW | ecosystem: Host-associated > Plants > Roots > Nodule | place: USA: California... | reverse complement strand
TATATATATATATATATATATATATATAAGTGGTACTCTAAAATTTGAAACGGGGAGATTAGATTTTTCAACATTCTTTAAAATATCTATTAATAGTTTCTTTTTTACATCATATTAAATTTTAACTTAAAATTATTTGGGTTTAAGTAAAGTTATCCAATAAACCAGAACTTAAAACACGTGATATGAAAGTTCTCAACAAAATATATAACTTAATAGTCCACAATCCAAATTCAGTCTCGTCTTTGTTTTCACAAATAAATTCACATACTAATGACAAAGAAGAGTAATTTTTTAATATATGTGTGCATTACGGTCAAATATAATTGTTACACGACAGCTATAAGCTAGAACCGTGTAACCAAAATTGGGTTAAAAAATAGGTCTTCCCTATGAAAGTGCTCTTCTACTTGTATAATATATTTTAATAATATCTCTTATATATTTGTGATAATAATTTCACAATTAGATGTGATAGACCAAACAACTGGAACAAACTATAATAATATAAATTATATTTTATAATATAATAAATCCAATTTTTTTCTTTTCAATTTTTAAATAAAAATATTTTTATCCTTAGCTTAGGTAAATAACTTACGTTCGTAACATATGCATGAGACTCTACAAAGGTTGTAACAATGAATTCCAGAAGGATTTGTTGACTTTGCTCGGAACAAGACAAAACAGAACAGAAGCTATTAACTTCTTCGTTCAGACACGACCAGGTCATTGATTTGACCCGTTCCACGTTCCTTGCTCTCACACACAACCCCACCAAGCACATAATATCTACCTTCATCGCCTTCTCTGCAACTAGCACTGCGGAACCAACCACACCATTAACATCATGTGGAACAAGAAACCACCGTTGTTATGGCTTTCTCTCCTCATCACATACTTCTTCTCTTTCCACACCTACGCATCACTCGCAGCTTTGACCACCATCTCCGCAAATCAATCTCTCTCTGGGGATCAAACTCTTGTCTCCCAAGAGGGAAACTTTGAATTGGGTTTCTTCACCACAGGTAACACCTCTAAATACTATATAGGCATGTGGTACAAAAAGATATCTCAAAAGACTTATGTTTGGGTAGCAAATAGAAACACCCCAGTTTCTGATAAGAATTCTGCTAAATTAACAATACTGGATGGTAATTTAGTGGTCTTAAACGAGTTCCAAAATATAGTGTGGTCAACGAATTTGAGTTCTCCTAGCTCAGGTTCTGTGGTAGCCGTGCTTCTAGATTCTGGGAATCTTATATTAAGCAACAGGCCAAATGCATCAGCAAGTGATGCTATGTGGCAGAGTTTTGATCACCCCACAGACACGTGGCTTCCCGGTGGCAAGATAAGCTTGAACAACAAAACAAAGAAGCCGACGTATCTCACTTCATGGAAGAATCGTGAAGATCCTGCAGAGGGTATGTTCTCTCTTGAACTAGACCCTGCAGGAAGCACTGCATATTTGATTCTTTGGAATAAAACTGAGCAGTATTGGTCGAGTGGTGCTTGGAATGGACACATTTTCAGCTTGGTTCCTGAGATGAGACTAAACTACATCTACAATTTCACCTTTGAGTCCAATGAGAACGAGAGCTACTTCACCTACTCCATGTATAACGACTCTATTATATCTCGCTTTTTTATGGATGTCTCGGGGCAGATTAAGCAACTTACGTGGCTGGAGAATGCTCAGCAGTGGAATTTGTTCTGGTCTCAGCCCAGGCAACAGTGTGAAGTCTATGCCTTCTGTGGTGGATTTGGGAGCTGCACTGAGAATGCCATGCCATATTGTAATTGTTTGACTGGGTATGAGCCAAAGTCACAATCTGATTGGAATCTCACGGATTACTCAGGAGGGTGTGTGAGAAAGACGGAGCTGCAATGTGACTCACCAAATTCCTCTGGCAAGGACAAGGACAGGTTCCTTCCAATTCTCAACATGAAATTGCCTAATCATTCACAATCCATAGGAGCTGGGGATGTTGGGGAATGTGAAGCAACATGCTTGGGCAACTGTTCTTGTACTGCTTATGCTTATGACAATAATGGTTGTTCAATTTGGCATGGTGATCTCTTGAACCTGCAACAGCTTACTCAAGATGACAGCAGTGGCCAGACTTTGTTTCTCAAACTTGCAGCGTCTGAGTTTCATGATTCTAAAAGCAATAAAGGGACGGTCATTGGTGCTGTTGCTGGAGCTGTTGGTGGTGTGGTGGTTCTTCTGATTGTTTTTGTGTTTGTGCTTCTGCGGCGTAGAAAGAGACATGTTGGGACAGGAACATCCGTGGAAGGCTCATTGGTGGCATTTGGGTATAGGGATTTGCAAAATGCCACGAAGAATTTCTCAGAGAAACTGGGAGGAGGGGGTTTTGGTTCTGTCTTCAAAGGAACATTGTCTGATTCTAGTGCCATTGCAGTTAAGAAGCTTGAAAGCATTAGCCAAGGTGAGAAACAGTTCAGAACAGAAGTGAGTACTATTGGGACAGTGCAGCATGTCAATCTTGTAAGGCTTCGCGGGTTCTGTTCTGAAGGTAATAAGAAACTTCTGGTTTATGATTACATGCCAAATGGTTCCTTGGATTCGAAAATGTTTCAGGAAGATAGATCCAAGGTGTTGGATTGGAAATTGAGGTACCAAATTGCTCTTGGAACAGCAAGGGGGTTGACGTATCTTCATGAGAAGTGTAGAGACTGCATCATACACTGTGATGTGAAGCCAGAAAACATTCTCCTTGATGCTGATTTTGTTCCAAAGGTGGCAGACTTTGGCCTTGCAAAGCTGGTTGGAAGGGACTTCAGCAGGGTCCTCACTACCATGAGAGGGACAAGAGGCTATCTTGCTCCAGAGTGGATATCAGGTGTGGCTATCACTGCCAAAGCTGATGTCTACAGCTATGGAATGATGCTTTTTGAGTTTGTGTCAGGTAGGAGGAACTCTGAGGCATCAGAAGATGGCCAAGTGAGGTTCTTCCCTACTTTTGCTGCAAACATGGTCCACCAAGGAGGCAATGTGCTTAGCTTGTTGGACCCTAGGTTGGAGGGAAATGCTGACATTGAAGAGGTCATTAGAGTCATCAAAGTTGCTTCATGGTGTGTCCAAGATGATGAATCTCACAGGCCTTCCATGGGTCAGGTGGTTCAAATCCTTGAAGGGTTCTTGGATGTGACTTTGCCTCCAATTCCAAGGACCCTCCAAGCCTTTGTTGACAACCATGAGGACATAGTTTTCTTCACTGACTCCAGCTCCACTCAGAGTTCACAGGTAAAGAGTAATATCTCAAGTGCCTCCTCTCAAACCAAGAGCAACACCTCATCCAATAATTCCTAGTCCTCATGGCAAAATTAAGAGGACATGGTTTCTCTCAATCACTCAAGATACAATAGATGGAACCACACTTTGATTTTGAGGCATTTAATTCTGAAATTATGGTTTGCCAAAGAAGCAATGCTTGTATGTTCAACCAAAATAATGTCATCTGAGTCTGATAAAGTATTTATTTGTATGAGCCAGTTGGGGCTTGGGGGATCAGAAGAGGAGAATTGTAGCAGAAACATGGTGCATCTCAGTTAAGTGCATTAATTAATACACTAATGAATGTCTCTATTGATAATTTCTTGTTGTATTAATTGATTATTATCGATTATAATTAATGGTGTGCCAACATTTTATTGACTTAGTTCACCCAATTTATATTTATTAAATTTGTTCAAGAACTTCTTGTGATGGGGTCTTTTAAGGCTGATATACATTGCTTCCACTTTTGTTCAATACTATCTATTTAACCATTGAAGTGCGAGATTCTTTGGAACACTTTTGTAATACAGTAGTTGCAGATTTTATTTTATTTTATTTTTCCACAGTAAGGATATTCTCAGATATTTTTTTACGTTTACAGACAACAAACTCTTCCAAATGCTTTGCAGAATGCTTTAGACTTTATGTTCACAGACTTGTAGAACTGCACAAGTGTCCTCTTTTTTATTCAAGCTTTTGGGAAGAAACACTTTCCCGTAAAATGATTGAAACTTTACAAAAAGTATATGATAAAAGAAAGGCATGAAAACAATAATATTGGTACTGTGTTAACCATGACTTGCTCGTTACTTAGGATACAGGTATGTTCCCCCTACCAATCATGTTTTCAGATTCTTAACAACTAGAACAAAATAAATATTGAATTTGCATGTTCAAGATTTCAATTTCACTCTGACAATGAAAGTTGCTTTAGTCCTACCACTTGTGGATAATTATTAGGTTTATGCGATGAGAAATTGTTTTCTTATAAAAATTCTTCTTAATCTTAATAATACTATGCTAGTGATTTTAAACTAATAAAAGTATATGGTTATTCTGTTATCTTTTTAATCTTAATTAATATTATTTAATTTTTAAATTTTATATTTCTTTTAATAATTTCAGTTAAATAAATATATCTTTATTTTTTTTAAGATTTTAAATAGTTTTATTGAACCTTTTAATTAGTAAGTCTGATAATGGACTCTTTAGTTTATCCCTTTTTATCAAAGATGAGACTAACTAATTAATGATACACATCTATATGAACAATCAATCAATTCTTAATATTCTATAACTCACTTAATTATGGATCATCGACTTGTACAAAATCTAACAAAAAGCATAAATATAAAAAAAATTAAAAATAAGTATAATTTTATTTATCAACATTTATACTTTCATATCTTTTCTCAAGACTATGACATATAATGATTAATAAAGAAAGGAAAGTTTAGTAGAAAAAATAGTGTTGAAAGTACACTTTTTGCTCTGCCATTACTTACTCTACTGATACACTTGATCAAGTTAACGAGACACAAACACTTGTCATGAAGGTGTTATGCGAAAGGGAAAGTACATCCACTAGTACCAGTAAGACCACAGTTTTATCCATCTTATTATTATTATTATATGGATCTCATATAAAGCATTCATGCCTCCACATTGCTTTAACTGCCTTTGCCTTTCTCTTATTGTTTTCATGAGATACAAACTCTAGCCACTTTCATTTCTCCTTTTCATTTTTCGTCCTTTCCCTAAAAAAATCAAAGAACTAATTATGTTTTACCAAAACCAAACTTAACTCCGTCTTTCTAACATGTGTTTTGACACATACAATAGTTTATTCAGAATAATTTAAGACACGAAACCTTGGGCAGCAATCTAAAGCGGAGTATGATTGCCTACAATGTTGCTAAATAAAATTGCCAAACCCATTGTTGAAGAAATTTTAGCAACAAGTACTTTTTGTTAGACTAAACTTGCACCAATTATGTGTTTACTTACATTCATGAATCTATCTACTTTATGCACTTTTCACTCAACTAAAGACATGTTCAATAATTTGTGCTAGCTCTTAGAAAGTTGGCCATGTATTATAAGCTCATTTGACACTTTGTTACAATTTGGTGAATCGAATTGATATTTTTAAGTCAGTCTATCAGACTATTTTGACTAGTTCATCAATCTACTTCTTTTTTTCTTAAATTAAAAATTTTAAAATAATTTAAAAGGTTAATATTTTTTATTATATTATTTGAAAAATGTGAATAAATAGTGCTACAATTTAAATTATTCATATTTAAAAAGTAATCATAATTCAATTACTAATTATGTTGTTATAATTTAGCATGTAAATGTAACAATCATTTTATTTTATCTAATATTAATTAATCAATTAAAATTTAGAAAACATTTATATAATTAAATATATTTTTAATATATATAAAATACAAAAATCTACCAACCCCTGGACGATTTAAGATTTTTAATTCTATGTTTGGTAAGAAATTTTGGTTATGAGGGATCAGTGGCCTTGTTTTATCAGTGAGAATATTTGAGTGAATTAAAATGGATGGGTTCACTGTTTTTATTAACTCATCAAACGTGTTGTAGGCTCAAGCTCAAATAATTTCATCTTATCCTAAATGACTAGTACAAACTGTGTATTTGTTAAGATTCATTCGGATGAGTTATGATTTTTTTTTTTAAATTATTTGTTTAATTTTTAATTTTATCGTTAAAGAAGAAATGCTGAAAAGAAAAGAAAATGGAAATAAGGGTAGTGTCAAGAAACGATATATATTAAAATGCAAATAAAATTTGTATAGAAGATCAAAATGAAGAAAGCATTATTAAAAATTAAAAATTGAAAAATATCTAAAATTTATTAGAAAAAAAGTTACAGGCGTTAATCTTACTTAGTTGCTATCTTGTCATTCATCAAATGTGTTTGACTTAACGAATATCAATGAATAATACCATTAAATAAAAATAAGATTTTATCTGAAATCATACGAAACAAATATTGAAAATTATATACAAAATTCAAAGCTGACGAGGAACCAAAATATTATTGAAGAAAAAATATAATACTTTTTGACATTTTCCTTCCGTAAATTTTGTACGCTTCAAGTGCAATAATTACCGAAAATAACGATCTATAAAAGTTTGCAATAATCATCCTGATTTGTCTGCCCTTTAGTGAGGAAAAGTAGCCCATGCTTTCCTTTAAAACAATTCTTTCAGATTTTTTATTTTTTATTTTCATTTGCATGTTAGCACACGTTTAATCTAAAATTTCCTAAAAAAACATAATAAAAGTTATCAGTATAAAATATTATTACTTTATACCATCTAATACTATTATTTATTCTTAGATAATATTTATATTAACATTAAACCACTTTCTCATTAATAAATAACAATTTTTTAATATACCGATCTTTTGTTTTTCCCTTTGTTTATATATATATATATATATAGACACACACAAGTTCTTTCTCTTTTCTAAACTATAAAAATGTTGACTAACTTTTTTTCCAAATAAAGTAATTCAGGTAGCAAATTAAATAACTCAATTTGTTAAGTTATTGTGGAAAAAAAATTGTATTATTTGAATGACACGATGGATGAGTGGAATTGTGGAAAGAATTAAGAAACGTTCCATGATTGCAAAGAAAGCCAACTTTATATCAATCATATTATTTCCCACTAGATATCTTCATGTGCAAGAGAACAGCTGAAGAATTTGGATGAATAAAGATAAATTTTCAAATCAGACATAAATATTTATTTAATTATCATATTAACATTCACAATAAGATAATACATGTCACGTGATAGGAATTTAGTTGGATTTTTTGAATTCATATAGAACTTTAACAATTAGTGTATCTTTTCATATTTCTAAGTATGCTTGTAAATTTATTTAATAAATCTTGTTACAAGGCTATCAATGTTGTAAAGCTTTTGATCCGAACATATTTCCATTAAAAACATACATATAAGAACTTTAAATATAGTTGATTATTATTTGAGAATGTTTAGATATTTGGATATAGTCTAATTCATATAATTCGACCTTCCGCATTTCATTTTGGAAAATTACACTAACATTTCACAATGTTTTTACGAATTTGCGCGTGACAACCTTTGTTTTTAACATTTACAACAAAGCTCTATCTAGGATACAGAGAAACGTATTTCTTGATTTTTATTTTGTAATTACATAATAGAGATTTTTTTTATTTATGAAAATAAATAAGTCGGATTAAGTGATAAGATTTCATCTAAAGAAATTGTATCGTGTCACGACCTCTTTAATCGTATCATCGTAATAAGACTTATCTATTCTAGTAAATAAAACAACTTTCATTCTTATAATTATAAAAAAATATTACATCGTATAAAAAACTATATTTCTTGCATCTAACAAAGAGTTTTAAAATAATGTACACAGATTATTGGTATAATATTTTTAAACTTATAGGTGTCAATAAAATTTCATAAAAACTTATAGAAGTTTTATAACATGTTTTGATAGAAAATGTTAAGGAGGTAATTTATTTTTCTAAAAATTTAGAAAAAAATATATGATAAAATATATTGTTTGAATAAAAAAATTAAAAATAAATTTTAGAATTTCATCATAATAATTAGATTATTTAAAATTAGATAATTTCAAAAAATGATGTTTGGATAATTTTTTATGAAAGTAATTAAATTATTTAAAATTAGATAATTTTAAAAGCAAAAATTTGAAAATTTTCATATTCTCAAATTTATGTTTTTTCTCTTGCATATTTTCTTTTCAACTTAACTTTTTTTTTAACATGATCATTTATCTAAGATCGAGACATTGTTGAGATGATTATTTTTTGCTGATATTGTTTAGGATTTTTTTTATTGATATTGATAAGAATTATTTTTTATTTACTTTGTCAGAATTATTTGTTATTATTGCTGTAGACAGTTGATATTTGTCGTTCAATATAAGTTAGGATTTTCTCGACCAATGTTAAAAAAACTAGTTTTTGTTGCATATAAATTTGTTTTTCTTTTTTAATTTCTGTCTTTTTTTTTTTTTTTTTATTGATATCAACAATTTTTAATTTTTTTATCATCGATAATAATATTATTTTTTATCAATAATTTGTTAGTATTTTTTTTTCAAACAATATTAACTGGATTGTTTCTTGTCAATCTTAATGAGGCAAAATTTTCAATTATCATCTATTGAAAAATAGACAAAAAAAAAGTCTCAACTAATAACATCGTAAACAAAATTTTGATCAGCGTTAGTTTAGTTTATATAATATTGGTCGACAACAATTGAAAACAAATTTCGATCTATGTCAATTGAGAAAATGTTTCATTAATATTAATTAAAATTTGGCAAACTTTGACTAAAAAAATAACATTAACCAAAAGCGATTAAAAATATCATCAATATTAATTATTTTTTAATTATTAACAATTTTTTATATTTAAATTTTCCCTTTACATTTGTTGGTAACTAAAATACTTTATTTAAATAAAAAAACTAAATTCACTAAATTTGAATGGTATCATTTAAAATTATATCAATTCAAATTTAATTTATTTGAATGTTTTAAAATTTGTGAAATTTCTATACATGCTTAAGGATAAAGTAAATTATGATACTCTATCCTTGTGTGTTTATTATGTAAATTAAAATATATACTTTTAAATACTCGATTTTCTTAAAAATGTAAATAATGATACTCTATCTTGTGTAATTAAAACTACATTTTTATTATTTGAACCTAAATACTTTATGTATTTAATAGAAAAATTATACAATAACTTATATGGGATCAAAAGATCCCACTAATCTAAAAGTCATAACAAATTCAAGCACATTTCATTTAAGCAATTGCATGACCAAAGTAGGATCCAGTGAATGAGTACAAAATATAAAAAATATGTAAGTAAAACATAGGTAAGTGGAGTTATTTTGATTCATTTATATAAATAGTGAATATGTTATGATTATGAAAGTGTGTGGTGGTAGAATGCTTTGTTCATTTAATTTCATTAGCTGAAAATATGTACTTATTATTTCAAAACCAAATTATAGACTCCAATTGTGGAAGATATTTTAATTTACAAATCATGAATGCAGTGGTATTATTTCAGAAGTAAATTCTGTAACAAATCAAACTTAATTTCATTACAACAACCAACATCTTCCCTATCAAACTTCATTAACTACTTTTCCCACTTTCCATCGGTTAGATATGTAATGTCATGTCAGAAACCCAAACAAAAGCATGGCAAATCGAAATCAATGTGGAACTGTTCCTTCTGTCTCTCCCACCCTACAATCCTTTCCAAGCATAGCCACTGTAAGAGCACTCATATCACTGTCTTTTGTGTTGTGCCTAAGAAAGCTTTGACACAAAGCATAGAGATAGCAGAGCAGAGAATGTAGAAGCATGCACACCAAGCCCCAAAATGACAATTCTCACGTCAAAAAATAATGCCCCATTATGGCAGTTACTAATATATAGTCATTGTTAATTATCATCTGACACATGATCAAGCTTATTAATTTTTTCTTAAAAATTGTAAGTCTCGATCATGTGTGTCGTGAAAACTAAACGGGACTATAGCCATTCGATAATCTTGAACTATGTCAAGATAATTTCTGTTGTCTTTGTCTTGTGGACTTTCTCTTGGTCTTGGAGTTTTAGGTAACCTTTTTTGGCACGGAGAACTTGAGTCCCAAACGGCGAAAAAGTAGAGCAATGTTGAGGTCAAAAGAATGCCAAAAAGCTTTCCCCAAAATACCGTAAACGCTAAGCTTAGTAGAGCCAAGTATATTCCATAGCACTCGAACTTTTTTTGCTTCGCTAGTGGGCTTCCTTGACCACCCTCTTTCGCTTTTTCCTTGGTGGAGTAGTGATTTTGAACGTTCTTTGATTCTGATAACGCGTATGAGGTGGAGCAAGGTGATGAAGCTGAAGATGAAGTTGACAAAGGCGATTGAAGGGTTTTGGTTTCCCCATGCTTCAAATACTTATGTTTGTACCCAAAGGAATCGTGGATGTAACGGTTTTTATGGTGATCTCTTCTATTCTGCAAGACAAAAAAAGCATCTAAGTTAAAATAGGAGAAAAAAAATTATACCCTCTTTCAATCTTTCAATCACAGTGATAAATTTATTAGCTTTTACATCAACTAAAAATTCACGATCATGATTTGTGTGATTGACCATAGAAATTAAACTAAGCTTTGTTGTGAAGGAATGAATTCAAGACTAACCAGTATGGTTTCGTAGAACACAGCTTTGATCACCCGAGAAATGGTTCGTTTAGGGGAAACGTGGTGGAAGTAAACGGATTTGGGTTTTGAATTCTTCACCATTTGTTGCTTCTCTGACGTGGGGACGCGTGAGAAATGACTAGGAGAGGAACGATGAGGAGCAACTTCGGACTTTAACATGCAATCTATGTCAACGACAGGGCGAAAACATAGGAACTTGTTCTTTGTGAAGCTCCTCATGATTTTGTAGGAAGAAGATATTTGTGTGTAACTCCAAGCTACAAGGGAAGATGAATATGACCAAAGGGTAACTCTGATTTTGATTTTTGGGAATTTTTTGGTTTGTTGGTTCTACAGCAAGACGAAGCAGTGGTTAGAGGACATTATATAAGGTTGGCATGGTCATGGACATGGGTTTGGTTTGGTCACCGTTCATTATTATGTTTATTTTTTATTTTATTTTTGCTTTTTATTTTGTTTGAGTGAAAGGGTCGAAAGTGGGGGGAGAAAAAGGAAGAAACACTTTGGGGTCCGTGTGAGGAACATGTTGAAGGATGTGACCTATAAAAATATATTTTTCTTTTGGGAAAGAGAGATAGAGACAAAGAAAGAGAGTGTTTTATTTAAAGATATTAATTTTGCAATAGCATAAAGGTGAGAGAGAAAAAGAGAGTCTTTAATGTTTATGGATAGTGAGTCAGGTGGCGAGGAGAATATATGAACTGTTGCTGTGTCGTCTAAACGGAGGGTTTTGCTTTGTTGTGCATTAAATTTTATGGTACGAAGGATTTTGCCCCATTTAAGATGGTTTAATTTGGATTCGGATTAAGATCGTGACAGAGAAACAGTTGATCTTTCATTTAGGATAAGCATTTAATTATAACATGTCTGATGATTTCCATTATTTGATGCGATTTTAAAGGACAACATGCCTATTTAATGTATTTATAAACACACTTTATAGATACGTGAAGTGTCCTGTTATCCCGTTTCTAATTTGGAGTTCATCGCTTGATATATGCCATTAAACTTTCTTTATATTAATTTTAGATTTTATTAAAAGACTATTTAACTATTGATTACACAATTTAGATTAGCCAAGACCACAGGTTCCAAGTGTTTAGACTCATTAAGATTCTTCACTAAGAAAATATGAATATATAACTTTATTTAAGATTGTTACAATATAAATAATTTAAATGTGGGGATATAGGACATCAATCTATAAACATAATCATCTTCCAAATTTAAAAATATGTTTTAAATTTATTAATCACAAATTTAAAAATATGTTTTGGATTTATTAATCAAAATATAAAATATAAGTGATAAACATGTTATGTTATGTTGTTCGACAATAACTTTTTTTATTAATAAATTATGAACAAAATTATATAAGACATTATCTTTAATTTAAATTTTTAAAGTTAGTTAATTTGTAGTGTCTTTTTATATTGTTTATCTTGTTTATTTTTATTTTATGTTAGACTTATAATTTATTTTAATTTTTAAAAATCTTTCTTCTTAAAGTTCTTTTTACATTTAGGTACTTATTTTAGAGTAGAAATTACAAATACCTAAATAGTGACTCTTATTTATTGTTATTTACAATAATGGAACATCTTTTTCTAAAATCTTTTTCTTTAGACTTTTGATATAAGGAATTCATAATTATAATATTCATCTTCCACTCTATATATTAAAAGAAATCAACGACTTTGATGCTACTTGTTAAATTTTTTGATGGAAGACACCAATAATATTCAATCAACAAGTCATGGAAAAACTTACAAACAAGATATTAAGATGTCATTTTTAAATTAAAACATTAATGCAATAAGTTTATGACCCTTTTTTTCTTTATATATTACTCATTTTTACCTAATAGAAGACTTTAAACTCACTTGAATTCTTAACAAAATTATTAATCTTAATAAACTTAATATACATTATAAATGATAAGAATGTGAACCTAAACTTTAACTTTAAACGATAATATTCGATTTCATTTTATCAAATGTATAAATCATATTCAGTCTTTTGATAATGCATTATGAGCATAAAAAGTTAATTAAAAAGTACCGTGATAAAATATTTTTTATTATAAATATTGATGTCCTTATTTTCTTTTTTTAAATATTAACCATCCAGCTCACACAAATATACACTTATTGTACAACTATATTGATGTTGAACAAGTATAAGATAGTTCCCAAATTATCACATAAATATATTAGTTGAAGATGCTACTTTAAAATATTTAACTACCCACCTACTTGGCTATTACTTTCTTAATCCTTACTATGATTTCTAGAATATCTTTCATCTTTTTAAATACTAAATTGTGACTTGGAAACATATATTGGTGTGTGAGCATTATGACTCTTCTTACATTCAACTAATGTATTGATATAATTTTAAAAATCATTAAACTTAATAAATACTAAAATACACCACACATTTCTCAACTATTATTTTCAATAATTTATACACAAATATTGATATAATATTTTTTATTATAAATATTGATATAATCATCCCTATTTTCTTTTTTAAATATTGACCATCCAGCTCACAAAATCTAAACAGATATTAAAGAATAATTGAAAAAATATAACAAAACTAATAATATATATATATATATATATATATATATATATATATATATATATATTTTTCTTTTTTTTTATTTTTTTAATTTTTTTTTTTTTTTCTTTTTTTTTTTTTATATATTTTTTTTTATG
>Ga0099824_1008299_pt1 | contig 13343 bp, 8 predicted proteins | sample SiratrowhiteBW_FD_76837 | JGI IMG/M metagenome (GOLD analysis project Ga0099824, IMG submission 76837) | Root nodule microbial communities of legume samples collected from California, USA - Siratro white BW | ecosystem: Host-associated > Plants > Roots > Nodule | place: USA: California... | reverse complement strand
CTTACTCCCACAACACACATTTCTAGATCCTAGACTCAAGTCTTCAAACTTCAAGAAATCTTCATCCATCCTTCACATGATCTAGAGCATCTTCACTTGTTTGAATTCATCAAATCACTACAGTAGTCCACTGGTGCTAACAACATGGATAATGAAACATAAGAAATCTAGAAGATATGAAAGGAACTTAAACTCAAAATAAATAAATTAAAGAAATCTATTTTCAGGTATACTTGAAAAAGCTTAATCACCTTAAAGATAAATTGGTTCAAGATAAATTCAAATAAAAAAATTGATTATCAATGAATGGTTACAATCAATTACTAGCAGTTAAACAACATTGATACGAAGTGGTAGTCATAAAAGATTTTATTTTTCAAAAATGTTAACTACCATTTTTTATAGTATAAATATGATGAAGTAGACATTTTTGTTTGAAATTTAAGACTACATTTGTCAAAACATTTGTTTCTGTAAAACGCCTCGACGTTATGATTATCAATGGCGTTAGACAAAAAATACATCTAACCCTAATTATTTTGATTAAGTGTGGTTAAAATAAAAGGTACAAAGCATTACTATAACACATTGTTGTCTTTACATTTATCAGACACAAGCTTTTTTCAAAAATTAGATTATGTAAAACACAATGTTTCACATGTCAAATTATATAACACCTTGTTGTCTTTACTTGATTTGATAGGTGGAAGTCTTAATTACATACATAATTGTTAAGCTAACATTATTCTCAAGTATTATATATACTCATTTTTGTTTGTAGAGAATGTCTTCCTCTCACAAGAATATCTGAAATGTTCACATTAACATCAAAAGATTTCTTAAAAGATACATCTACAACTTTTCCATGTCAAAGCATCCCGATGCCCCTTTTGTCAAACCTGAATGAACTATTTGTTGCGTACACTCTGTTACCTAGGTCCAATTAGTCGTGCTAATATTTAGGATGTTGCTTGAAGAAATGATAGGCATTTAATGTTTCATAAAGTGAATTTAATGCATCTCTCATTTTGAATGTGGATAAATTCAAGAAGAAGAAGGAAGTCTTTAAAAATCTCAACAGTCTGGAAAAGAAAACAATAACTCATTTCTCCACTTAGTATTTAAAGGAATCCTTCAAGTTGAAGATATTGGGAGTGAGTGTTTATGAGTGCAAAAATGCTATTAGTTTAATGGTAGAAAAGCTCCATGTGACCAGATATTCACTAATAACATTTTTCTTGTTCAAAATAGCAAGTGGATAGAGTGAGTAAACTTTCCATTCATCGTAAGACACTACCTCTCTCTAGTAAACAACTCTTGTGATCTTTGTAGTCACATTAATATTTATTTATTTTAACCACATTCCTATTGCATAATAATAACAATAATGATGAATTGATTAGTAATTAATAGGTTTTGGGTCATTTTTCTGTATTTCAACTAATTGAGCTTTAACTAAAAGTTTGATTCAATTTGATGTAATTTCCTTTTCAAACTTGATTATATTTCATATTTGGTTCATAAATTTTTCTACAAACCTCATATTAACTTGATCTTTATGTCGTTTTGCAGATAATTCAATGATCTATAAACGTTATTAGAGGGCTCAAGACCAAATTCAAATGGAAAAGTGAACAAAATCAGTCATGAAGTTGGCATACAAAATCTGGACAATATTTTAAGCGAAAATCATTATTGTTGGGTCAAATTAGGGCAACATATAATGGGTCTGGGTCTTAGGTTGTGCAAAGAATTAGGGTTAGGGTTTTCCTTTGGTGGGACAGATTGTAAGGGAGAGAAAATACATTTTTATGATACTTCGATGGCAACCACACTACACGATTTTCTCTTGGGAATATAGTTTGTTTTTCTTTCTTTTCTTGTTCTTTTTCACGTTGCATTTTATTCTTCTCTCAATTCATGTTCTTTATATTTCAATTTGGGATGCCAACCATGATAATGAGTGGCTAACCTCTTTATTCAATCCGGTGCCCGGAGGTTCACTCGTTTACGTTAATCTTTAGGTTCGTGTTTTGTATTTCTTTTCGCAAATTATATGTTCATTTGTTGTTTTAATTTGATTATTAGATTTAATAGTTTGATTAATCTCGTAATTTAATCAATAAAGTCCGATTGGAATGTGTTGTGGAATTCCCGAATTGGAATTAAGTTGAACTGATAATGTTGCTTGCGATGTCATTGCAATAGTTTGAGACACTAGGTGTTCGATTAAATGCTTCACAATTGTCAAGTATTCGGGCTGTTAAATAGATGCAAGGATTCTGGTCTATTTAACCCACAAATATAATTTGGATTGTGTGTAGGAGTCGGTGAGGGATATGGGAGAATCAAAGGGAGATCGAGTTGATTTTTCATTATTTGAATTCCTCTATTTTGTTTGATTTTCGTTTTCATGATTTAATTTAAATACTTTGTTACCCCCCTGCATTTTAAAAGAACATTTAAGTGGTCATTAGGAAGAATGATCTAGGTTAGCTATACTGCAAATATAGCCTCCTAGTTTAATTTGGGACGCGTTCGGCAATGGGCATCACACATATTCACACAAACTTCATCAACAAGGAGTGGTTGAATTTTAAAAATACTCAATGTCTTAGCTAGGAGTAGTTAAGTTTCAAAAGAATATTTAATATCTTAGATAGAAGGGGCTGAGTTTCAAAAAATACTCAATGTCTTAGCTAGGAGTGGCTGCTTCCAAAAGAATACTCTATATTAGCTAGTAGTGGTTGCATTCAAAACAATACTCGTTGAGTAATCAACACCGGTTGAGGTCCAAATAATACTCGATTCTTAGTTAGAAGTGGTTGCATTCTAAACAATACTTAGAGTCTTTTAGTCAAGAGTAGTTGGGTGTTCAAATAATACTTGGGTTATTAGCTAAGAGTGAGTACGTTCCAAATAATACTCAATTTATAACTTGTAGTAGTAGTTTGCAGTGAAACTCAATTAGTTGACTGAGAACTAAACATAGTCTACACTATTAGACGAACCAGTACAAAAATCATATAGTAATTCTTATTTGCCTTATTATTTGTTCATTTCATACTATTGTACTGCATTAACAAAAGAAGAAGAGATTTATATATCAATCTTTAGAAAAAATTTTAGACAGATCGCCTATCAACCCAAAACCATCATCTAACTCCTTGATATAGCATAATGCATTGTGAAAATTAAAAAAAAAATAAAAATTTAAAACACAATTCAATCCTTATTGTATTTTAACCTTTTTAACAGTTGACAACAGAGCTCAACCGCTAAAGGGTTGAGCGCTTCACAACGAATAGAGGAAAGATCTAAGAAAATGCAAGCATAGAACAATAGCTAATAAGTGATGAATCTGTTACAAGGCCTCCAACCTTTCTAAGAGAAGACTTTCCTTACCTGAAAGATTGGATGCAGAAATACGTTAAGTCCACACACGATCAGTTGTGTCAAACATCACTAGAGAAGATATCAAGATCGAATCTCCAGAAGAAGATTGGACACAGAAAGAGTTTGATCAGATGTAATTCAACAACAAGGCAAGGTACACTTTAATTTGTGCATTGTCTAAAAATGAATTTAAAAATTTGTAGTTTAAATCGGTTAAGGAATCTGTGACCCTTTGAAGATCAACTACGAGGGAAACGAAGATATTTAGCTAAGGGAAGTTACAACCCTCACACGCCAACACCAGTCTTTCACCACGATGGATTGTGAGGTCGTGGATGACATGCTTGAAAGAATGTATATTGTTTTAAACAAGATAGAAGCTCTCGAACAAAGGTTCTATAAGGCTTAGATCAACTTGAACTTGCTAGATAACATGTTAAAGGTTTGGAAGTTTGAAACAATGACCATTACAAAGGCCCAAGATTTGAAAAAGATCACGTGCATGGGCTTTTAGTAATCTAGAAAGTGCATAAGATGCATTTCTAAGTTCACAAGGCCATGGTCTCAATGAAAAGTTAACCTCAAATAAGACCCAACTCAAACGAGAGGAAACTAGAGTTCAAAAAACTATAGAAGAGACATCCAATACTTTTGAAGTTGAGTCTAACATCTCAATTGATGAGGAAATATCAATGTTATCAAGAAAGTTTAAGCAAATGTTTAAATAGAAGGATCAAGTAGTGGAAGATCTACTTGTAAGAGGAAGGAAAATCGTCATAAGATTATCCACTATGAACGTGGACAATGAAGGCATATGAAAACAAGCCGTCGAAAGTTAAATATGAAAAGTTAGAACAAATGAAATTACTCAAACTCAAGCTTTCTAAGGCAGACCGAGAGAATAAACAACTTTCTAATTACTTTCACGCACTCCCCATTACTCGTTTTTCTTTTTGGTTTATGACTTTGTATCCCTTATTTTATCCTACCTTTACCTTGACCACATTACAAGATTACTAAATGTCGTTTTGATCTTTAATTGTGCATGTTTCAAATAAAGTAAAAAGAGAGTCTTTTCAAGCTTACGATAATAGTTACTTTCATTATGCACATATGAATGAATAAACAATCTCAAACACTTAAGAGAAAGAGTGATATCCTTTATTGTGATAATTTTACCATACTTAATCCATGTCTTAATTTGATTGTAATTCTTGTTTACTTTTATGTTTTGAAATAGATTTTTTATTGTCTTAATTCTTTAAATGTATGATTCATCTTCAATGTATCTTAATAATTAACTAAGAATTAATTCTTAATTCTTTACCATTTTGAATGTATAATTCATTTTCCTTTTTCTCTCAATATTTTCCTTTTAGGATCCATTTGAAATTTTGCTTCCCTATTTTCATCTTTAGTGTCTATATTTTCTTTTCATAGTTTTCTTTTGCTCGGATATGCAAAATCTTAAATATGGGGGAATTTGGCGACACATATTTTGTGCACACAATTATAGCCTTATTATACATAAAAAACAATTCCAATATAATTTATTTTTAGTTTTTAAATTATTTTTCTTTTAGTAGTAATAAATTAGGTTTGATGTAAGTAGTTGTTTTAATTTTGTATTTTAAACTAATATGAACTTCTCTTACTATTTTTGACAATAAATTTTTCTGTACATACTTTTTTTTGACAATGAATTATACATTTCTGAGTCTTCAAAATAAGCATATGATTTTGTTAGATTTGGAGGAGACTTCCTTTTGTAAATGAAGAGCTTGACCTCAAAGTGGAATGGACAACAATGTTGAGTTAACTTTGCTAATTAAGAGTTAGTTTCACTAAGCATAATTAGTACATGTTAATTCCTTAAAATTAGAGAATGCACATGGATAGTTCCTTAACCCTAGGAAGATGTAATCATTACACTTAGTAAAACAATGGCGACTTTTGCACGAGTCATATGTGAGGCACCTAAGAGAACAACATAAAAAAACTCTTGAAAGCTTGAAGGGTTAAGTAGAAGAGTCAAACTATTTCATGTGCACTTAAAAGTGACATGTAGTAGTTTAAAAACTCCAAAATACACTTCTAAATTCAAGAAATCGTCCAAACACCTCTCAAGTTCAAAACATGAAAGTTCTAACTTTTCTCAAATTTATCTAAATACTAAGAAACTGCTTCTAAAGCTTTGGTTACAAGTGTAAGTTAGTTATGTACATGAACTTACCTCCCATATAAAATTGAGGTTGATCCTTAAATTAATGATAGAATAACCTCTTTAGTTATCTTATTATACCATTACCTGATTGTAGACTTGATAAGACACAAAGAGTTATCCAAGTCAGGTTAATATCCATAAAAATATGAATAATAATTATATTTAACAAATCTTTTAGTATAAAATATTAACTAGAAATAAAGTTTTAAATTAACTTATTGATTATCATCACATAAACTTTTATTAATCAGTTCTAAACTTATAAATAATTACTAATATAAAAGTTATATATATATATATATATATATATATGAGATACTTTTGACCAGAATAATTATTAATATAAAAATTATCTATAAATATATAAAAAGAGAGGTTTATATTTAATATTTTACATCTAAATGTAAAATATATAGAAAGAGAAGTTTGTATCTAATATTTTACTTCTAAATGTAGTCTCTAATATAAGTAAAACTATTTTACTTATTTTCTTCCCCCTCCTAATATAATAGGTGACAAAAAAAAAATTTCTCTCTCATTCCTTACATTTTGTTTTTTTAAAATCTTTATAGTTTATATTTGATTATTATAATTTATAATTTCTTGAATTTTAAATTTAAATATCTTAATATATTAAATTTACTCAAAACAACATAAAAATAAATAAATAAATATTAAATTTAAAATTAATATACAGACCCATAAGTAAACAATAAAATTTATTACAACAATTCAATTTTAACTCGATAAAGTAATATAATAAAAATACGCAATTAACACCTGTATTTTCAACAGTGTATTAACAAAAAGAAAATCCTGCAAAACATCAAATTTTAATAATGTAAACCAATAAAAAGTAATTTATATATTATTTTGAAAGTAATTATCATTAAACTTAGTTAAATTATAATAATAATAATAATAATTATTATTATTATTATTATTATAATTGATTGAATGGTTGTTTCAAACCTATTTATCTTAATTTAATTTAGCTTTTTAACATAATGGTTCTCTTAACTCCTATTTGTCACCTTACTTCTTAGCTCTTTATTTTCTTTTTCAATTTTCTTATGGTCTAATATTTTATACAATATTTTGGTGTCAACATAATCTATATCCAAAGACCAGTTATATTTTCGAAGAAAAGTGGAATATGAAATGACAAAAAAGAAAAAAAAAAAAGTGAAGCAAACCCACACACTTGATAGAGACGCCAACAATCGCCATTTCCCAATCCCAGAACAGTGGTTTCCTTATTCTTCCTTCAGTTATCCAAATCGCTTATGATACCCTTTACATTTTCAATTCTATTCGACGGGTTTTTCATCTGATCATATAAGGTAGCTAATTTCGAGTCATTATGATCTATTTCCTCCTTTGTTTCTTCATTTACCTCACGCGCTCTAACAGAGAAATTTTGATTGCTATGTTCACAACGTTTTCATGTTTTCTCAGGCTTTAAGATTTCTCCAGTTCGGCAATATTATTATAATTTTTAATAATAAGAACGTTATTGTTATTATTTTGAGCTAAATTGGCAGATTGAGTTTGTGTTTAAAATTATAATTTTGACTAGCATGGTAGATCCTTTCTTCTGCATTCTTTTACTTTTTTTCAATTGAACATTGATCGTCTGAATCGTAGATTGTGAGTGAAACCTCTGATCAGATAAAACGGGAATTGTGTAGGGAGCAGTGTGAAGTTTTATTTAACGGTGTGTGATTTTTAATAATTTTACTTTGGCTTAATCTTGTTAATGATATAATTTTGTGTTCGAATTTGCAGAAGATTTGAATTAAATTTGAGGATTGAGTTTGACTGGAGAGAGGGTTTGAGAAATGGCTAACAATGCATCCGCCTGTGCTGAGAGGGCAACCAGTGACATGCTGATTGGACCAGACTGGGCAATTAACATAGAGTTGTGTGATATCATGAATATGGACCCAAGGTATCTCTCTAGTTTTGTTTTATTTCTTTAATCCATTATTCTACTTTATTATATATGCTGTATGGAGATTTATTTATTTTTTCAATCAAGAAATGAACAGGAAACTAGTTGCTTGACTGGCCTTGTATTTTGTTCGCAATGCTTATCATTATATTTTAGTAATTAGCACTACAAGAAAGTAAATCTTTTAGTGATTCTTTTAAAAATAATCATTTTCCATTCTGCTTTTAGTGGTTATACTATGGTTTGGAGAATTCCATGGGAGTAGGAGGGGGGTGAACAATATTCTTCGTTTGCTACAAATTCTTCTGTGCTGTTTAGAGAATTGGAATAGTCAAGCACTGTGGTTCGTGCTATTGGACAATACCACCTTTATTCTGCATCTATATCTCGTGCACTGACATCAATATCTGTTTTTTCTTAAATTTTATTGCTTATCCTTTATTTTAAATGGCTTCAACTGTCTGTTAATGAAATGCCGAACAACCCTTTTCTTTCGCATTTAGGGAGCTCCATATTTTTAGAGACTGCATCAAAATTAATTATAGGAGTCCTCCGGGACTTATGCATGCTAAGACCATGCCTTGTTGACATCTTGGACGGTGCTAATATAACTGAGATATTTATCTCTTAAGAATTTTATTGCTGGAGAATTGGATGTTGGTGAATATAAAGGTTCTTATAAAACAGTAAAGAATGGTTGCATGCTATGATTCCAAAATTTGTAGTATATTAAGGCTTAGTTAGACTTTTGGTATGCTTAGTTTCCTTTGTATTTGATGTGGACCATTTCATTATCAGTTGCAAAACACTGTTGTCCAAATAGTTTTTGAATTGATACTATTAAATCCCCTAGTCAATCTATTGTTGACGAGGAACACTTTTCTGAAAATAGTGTCAATATCTGCACAAGGATTTAAGTATGAATAATAGAACCATACCAACCGTAGATGAGGGGTAGAGTTGCATCTATTAAACTCTAGAAAAGAGAGAAACATTGAGTTGAAACAATGTATTTCTAAGACAGGACATATGCTTTATTTATTTTGAGAAAAAGAATCGATGCAATAAAGAAGATTTTATATTCTCTAACAACAGATATATCATTCGGGAATGAATAAATAGGTTCCTTATAATACATATAAAATATAGATAATCTTGATTATATAGGTTTAATTTCTTATTTCTATAACTATAATTTCTTATTTCTATACCTAACGACGATGCAAGAGCAGTTCCCAAAAGCTCACCTTGAGGACAAGGTGGATCTTTTGGAAGGGAGAATTATTAGGCAGCCGGGGCATCAAGGACAGGATAATAAGTATAAGGGGTTAAAGACTTATTATAGGAGGAAATAAAAAAATGTAACAGCAGGGGAGGAAGTTAGAGTTAGTTAGAATGTTACCTTGTAAGGGTTGATTTATTTAAAAAGATCAACCTTGGGGAAAAGGGGATAGAGAAAATTTAGTTGAGCACTACAGGGTTTGGCCTGTGTGACAGGAGAAGTAGTTTCCTGTGTGTACTATAATCACAATTTCAGTTCAATAAAGAGGAATTTCAGTATAATTTTGGAGTTTCTTAACTGTTGTTAACACCAGTGGGTCTAGTAGCGTATCAGATACACAAGGGAAATTTGGCACCAATAAGTAATGAACAAACCCATATAAGAGATTACGATACTATCTTCAACCCAAAACATTTAAACTATGAGCTTATGGGTCTTTATTATGAGGAATATTGAATGGATGTAATTTTGGCAACACGAGGGAAAGTGTTGATATAATCTTGGCCATAGACTTTTTTGTATCCTTTGGCAACCAATTGAATTTTATAACAAACAATATTACCATCAGGTCCAATTTTAAGAGTATACAACCATTGCCACCCAACAATTGATTTGTTAGCTAGAATAAGAACCAACACCCAGGTATCACTACTTTGAAGGGAACACATCTCATCAAGTATTATTTGTGAGATAAAGCTTCACCTAGAGGTTTAGGATTAGGAATAGAAGATAACGATCATAAACAAGATAATATTTGCTGGAAAGCTAATGATAACTGAGGTTTGTATGGTGGGGAGATGGGTTAGTGGTAGAATGTGTTCCTTTATGAATAACTATAGCCCAATCATTTTCAAAGGTGACCGAATCAGGTACGGGAGATGATGTTGGGAAAGGATCAAACATGATCTCCGCTGTATTATTATTTGTCGAAGATGGATTCCATACTGGAATTTCATTAGGTCATGAATGAAGTTGTATATTAGGAAGTGACTCCCTTGACTAGGTAGAAGTTTAGTATTTGGATCTATGGGTGAGTAATGGGCTTGGAATTCATTAGTCCAATTTACTCTAAAATATCAAATGCATACTTTCTTTGAGAAATGACAATTCCATTGTTAGATTCTGCTACCTTAATCACCTAGAAATATCTTAATTTGTCAAGGTCTTCTATTTGAAAATGGTGATATAGGTGATGTTTTATCTGTAAGATGCCATGATGATCACTACATGTAAGAACAATGTCATCAACATATACTACCAAAGTAGATACATCTAACGATTGTGTGATGATAAAACACTGAATGATCAGTCTTGCAGAGTCATACCAAATTGTTGGAAAACTTCATTGAATCTACCATACCATCTTTTCGGAGATTGTTTAACACTATATAAAGACTTGTGGAGGCAACATACCAATATGAAAGACTCCCTTTGAGTAACAAAGCTAAGAGGTTGTTCCATATAAATTTCCTTCAACAAATCGTCGTGAAGGAAGATATTCTTGATATCCAATTTATAAAGGGGTCAATGATGAAGAGCAGCCATTGTAAGGAATAATTAGACAGAAGCCATCTTGGCAACCGGAGGGAAGGTGTCACCATAGTCTAATATGAATATCTAAGTATAACCTTTGACTATCAAGCAATCTTTGAGTCAATCAATAGTGTTATCAGGACCATCTTTGATAGCAAAGATCTGCCTACAACCAACAATAACTTTTCTAAAAGACAGAGAAATGAAATCCCAAGTTCCATTTTTCTGAAGAGCACACAGTTCAACAATCATAATTTGTCTCCAACCAAGGTGGGCAAAAGCATCACCTATAGTTTTAGGAATTGATAAAGAAGAAATAGAATAAATGTTGGATCGAGCGCTTACCACTAGGTCAAAATTTATAAACAATAGTCTGAGTGCAACATTTTCTACTTAATAGCGTATTAGTCCAAGCTCTATGTTTCGATTGTGACTTGGTCAACCTAGCATCTGCCACGGGACAATTGATGCCACCTGTAACAATCTCACCCTCAGCAATTGTCCCAGTAAGAATTGAACTCTTTGATTGTGACTCGGTTTACCTAGCCTACATCATAGGACAATTGTGCGATCTATAACAGTCTCCCCTTGAACAGTTGTCCTATTGGAGATCAAACTCATGACTTTGGCTCTAATACTAATTGTTAGATCGGGCGTTTGCCACTAAGCCAAAAATTATAGCCGATAGGGCACAACTTTTTCTATTTAAGAGCATAACAACTCAACTGCCATGATACAATTATGATTTGACCCACCTGACCTCCATTACGAGACAATTGATGTCATGTGTAACAAGAAAGACAAGTATAAAGGGACGGAGACAATCAATGATAGCTTATAGCAATATAATGAGGTAAAGGATTACGAGTGGAACATATGCCTTTACAAAGAGTAATAGGAAGATTAGACTCAAGTGATGAAGCCGGAATGGAAAAAAGAGGTGCCACCGAGGAAAAGTCTGTACATGGCATAGTTGGAGGGTATACAAGTTGTCAACAATGAGGGCGTGGAGATGGTGGATCAGGTGGTAAAACACAATTGTGGTATCAAAGGAGAAGTAAACATAAAATACAAAGAAGACTCAGAAGGTAACGTTAGCTAAAGATCACATAGCAATGAAAGGAAGGTGAGAAGCACTTATACCCTTTTTGAGATTGAGAGAAACCTAAAGAGACACATTTATGAGATCGACCAGACAACTTATTATGGATAGGAGTATGGATATGACAAAGTATGTAGGCTTGAATCCTCGAGGAGGTAAGAGGTAAAGTGGTTGACGAGGAAATAAAATAGAATGAAAGATTCAGTTATCTAAAACTAGGATGACATGCAATTGATGAGATAGAAGACGGTGAGAACAATATCACCCCAAAATTGTTGAGGAACTTGGCCATGAACTAAAAGGGTTTGAGATGTTTCAATAAGATGTTTACTTTTGCACTCGACAACTCCATTTTTATTGTTGAGACATACATGCATATGAGGTTTGATGAAAAATACTGTGTGAAACCACAAAAATTTGAAAGAAATGAGAAAACACTAATGAACATTGTCACTACAAGATGTGCGAATAGAAATACCGAATTGATTTTTAATTTCATTGTAAAAGGATAAAAAAAAATAGCAAACAACTCAAAATGATTTTCATTAAGAACAACCAAGTACATCAAGAATAGTCATTAATAAAAGTTATAAAATATTGAAATCCTAAATTGGATTTAACACTACTCATTCCCAAATGTTATAGTCAACCAAAGCAAAAGTAGACTAAACTCTATTGGAGATACTCTTTGGAAAAGGACTATGACTATGTTTGCCTAGTTAACACAATTTACTAGACAAGGTAGACAATCTAGACAAACTTGCGACAAGTTTTTGTAGCCTAGCAAGTCTAGGATGACCCAACTGAGCATGGATGAGAGAAGAGAAATCCACCATCGAGCCAACATGAGCATAGGTCCAAAGATGGTAAAGGCCATGAGACTCATATTCGATGCCAATCATCCATCCCAAACATCAGTCTTGGAAGAAAATGGAATCTTTATTAAAAGAGATGACATATTAAAGGAATGAGTGAGACGACTAATGGATAATAAATTAAATTGAGGTCTAAAGACATAAAGAACATTGCCTATAGAAAGAGAAGGAAAAAGATGAAAAGTGCCAACACCATGAGATGGGACTTGGGAACAATTAGCGATGGTGACAGATGATAAAAAACTAGAAGTGAAAAGGGAAGAGAAAAGAGACTTATTACTCGGGATTTGACCAGGGGCCAGAGTCTAGCACCCGAGGCCAAGATAGGTGGATTGAGTGAGACCAACAAACGAAGAACCTGTGTGCACAACAAAAGTAGTGGAACTAGATGCTTGATGTTGTTCATCATACCATTTCATAAACTCATGGAAGATATTAGGTGAATCAGAGGGCCCGAAGTAGGGGATGGAGATGGAGCAGTCTGGGCAACAACAATAGATCAATCAAGATGACCATGCACTACATAACACCAATCAATCATTAGCCTAGTAGTGCCACAATGATAACATTTGGGACGACTTTTGCCAGGTTTGCGAGAGTAGTTGAGGTCATCATCTTGAGATACCAATGTTGAAGAGTTAGTGGTGGAGGTAGAAGAAGGTATTTCAATGGATGCCTTACATGGCACATAGTCTTACTAGGCTAACACGGTTTTGATCAAGGCTTTGATACCATGTTAAATTTTATGGAAGAGAGGAACATTAAGTTGAAATCGTGTATTTCTAATATAGTAGGGTGTTTAATTTATATTGAGAAAGAAGAAACAATACAATAGAGGAGATTTAATTCCTTCTAATAACAAAAATATTATACGAAAATAAATAAAAATGCTTTTATTGAAAAATATATATATATATATATATATATATATATATATATATATATATATATATATATATATATATATATATATATAT
>Ga0099824_1008293_pt1 | contig 13349 bp, 7 predicted proteins | sample SiratrowhiteBW_FD_76837 | JGI IMG/M metagenome (GOLD analysis project Ga0099824, IMG submission 76837) | Root nodule microbial communities of legume samples collected from California, USA - Siratro white BW | ecosystem: Host-associated > Plants > Roots > Nodule | place: USA: California... | reverse complement strand
ATAAAAGATAAATAAGAGTAAATAAAATAATACATACAATAATTATTTCTTCATGTAATATATTTGTTATATCCTTAAGAAAAATGTTAGTTGTAGAAAGAGAGTTTGAATAGAAAGAATTGATTGACTTAGTTTATTACACGTTTGTAGTAGATCATTCATTGATTTTATAAATAATTTTACAAACACTTTCTAAAAGAATTGAATGTAGATTAAAAGAGCAAGATTTGAATAATAGAAGAAGATAGCAAATATTATGTTTTTATATTAATTCATTTTTAATTTTAGCTACATCGACTCTTTTTATACTCAAATTTAAGGTAAGTATTCCACTAAACAATAAAATATTAAGAAGTACTTTTAGTATCACTTTTGTGTTATAACAACTATACAAAGTTTCTCTATATTATTCACTAAACTCGTTTATTATTTACTAAACTCTCTTAAAATTTAAACACAGGGGTACAATGTGTCTCCAAGTTAAACACATGAATCTCTTAAGACTAAACAAAAAAATAAAATAAAATTGTATAATCTCATATCTTTCCTTAAAATAAGTGAAACCCACTTCTTATTTTTCATTCAAATACTTAACTTTTTTTCATTTTAATAATTTTTTATTTAAATAATTTATCATTAGTTTCCTTACTTTCTATTCTTTCTATTAAATCATTTTATTTATAAAAACAAACAAATAGTTTCATGTTCATTACAGTACATAGTTTAGGTTGACTTTTTATTTTTTTCTTATCATCAATAGAAACCCTAATCCTAAACTAAACTCTAACCCTAAACTAATGTTTAAAAGATTAACTTATGTATTTTGCTAAGATATCTTACTTACTTATGTTTTTATTTTTATATTTAATTATGTTGGGTTTCTTTTCTTATTTTAGTCTCATTGTTATTTATTTGATGGATAAATAGAAATTATTGAAAGCAAATATTATTTCCCACCTTAGACTTATAAAGATAAATTTCTTCTCATTTCCAAAGCTAAAGGTATGGATTATTATCCAGATTTCATCTATTCCCACATTAGACCTATAAAGATAAATTTCTCTCATTTCCGAAGCTAAAGGTATGGAGTATTACCCCGGTTTCATCTATTCCCACCTTAGACCTATAAAGATAAATTTTTTCTCACTTCCGAAGCTAAAGGTATTTTTTGACTTAATAAATTGTTTTTCATTTTTGTTGAAAAGATAAATTTCTTCTCACTTCCAAAGCTAAAGGTATTTTTTGGCTTAATAAATTGTTTTTTATTTTTGTTGAAATTTAAACTGTTGCTTGATTTAGGTTGTAATCTTTCTTAAGAGCTGTTAGAAGAATTTCTTGAAGCTTTTTTAGTTGGGAAAAGCTTTATAAGGTCTGAGAAACAATTTTAACATGCAATGATGCCTGTATAACTACATGCAATCAGATCCTCAGTGTGTTAACTTGCATGCAATCTGATCTTCACTAAAGTTTGAATTTTCCTATCTTCACACAGTAATGTAGTATTGTTTTACATGTTTAGGAATTAAAATTGTTGTTTGCACTATAAAAATGAAAAATGTGTTGGAAATGTTATTAATTTTCTTCAATCTAAAGCATATATGAGATTAAGAAGTATTGTTTTTCTAATGTTTTTTGTTCAGGTATCAATAGAAGAAGGAAAAGTAGGGAAGTTGATTGTGATGGCAAGGAAAAGACAGAGGCGGAGTAAAAGACGTGGAGAAGATCAGAGAGACAGGCTGAGTGAATTGCCTGATTGTGTTCTACTCCACATTATGCAATTTATGGACACAAAATCTGCTGTTCAAACTTGTGTCTTGTCCAAAAGATGGATGGATCTCTGGAAATATCTCACTACTCTTGCGTTTAACTCTCTCTTTTTTAATAATATCAACAATTTCATCAAATTTTTGTCTCGTGTTTTATCTATACGTGATAATTCCATTTCCCTACATAATGTTGAATTCACTCGTAGAGGTGATGCTCTATCACAGTCCCTCAATAGGCTCATGAAATATGTTGTGCTGCACAATGTTCAACAGTTGACAATCAATATAACTTTGAAGTCCAATGCTATGTTTCGCCCTTACATCTTTTCCTGTCAGTCTTTGACATTTCTTAAGGTTTGTGTTAGTTCTTGTGACCCTCCATGATAGTACTTCCATAATCTTTGAACATGCCAGCAATAAGAAGCATGCATCTTGAGTGTTGCTCCTTTACTGCAAGTGACAGAGACTATGCTGAGCCATTTTCTACACGTCAAAACAGTCATCCATTTTTTACCTCATGCAATCTTTCTTTGGTTGAGAAATAAACCATTAATACATTTGGAACTACATGTTCTGAGAGGACAGAGTTACTTATCTTAAGCTGGCTGCAATTGCTAACTAATCTAAAGACCTTGACATTGTCTGAGATTTCTCTTAAAATACTACTACAAGTTAGTTACTATGGTTTTCCTCTTTACCTTTTTATTTTTCATAAGGCTTATAAGATTCTTTTGTTCTCAATTTTCACTATCTCTGTAGGATATATTAAAACCTCTTGCATTGAGCATTGAACCTCCTCTTCATCACTTGAAATCAGTGAAAGTGAAGATATTTAAAGATAAAGATCTACCTGATAGATTAAGCAGAGCATTGGCGTACATACTTGTGTACTCTCCACGAGCCAAAATTGATGTGATGTCATGGTGGAAGAATGATGAAGGAGATATAGATACTTAACTCTTGGGGTATAAAATATTCCCTATTATTCAGTTTTACTTTGGTAGCGCTTCTATTTTTCCATGATACGGTGATACATGTAGAAATTAGATATTGTTCTATTTGTACGGACCTAAGTGTCTATATTACATGTCATCAATATTCTATTTTTTCTATTTAGCAATTGAAATTATAAAATTTAATAAACTACACTGTGTGAAACATTGTGTTTGAAACACAATTCTCATTTTTTTTTTAGTCTTAATGATGATGAGCAAAATATTTTGTTTACAACTAAATTGAAGCTGCATTATAAAATTTTATTTGGGTGCTTTTTAAAAATAAAATGATAACAAGTGGTCCCACGGCCGAAGTGTAACTGTAAAATAGAAATATGACTGAAAGATTATCACACTTATTAAGTGTATTTTGGGCTTTGTTTTATCTTCCCTCAAATATGTTTTTTTTTCCTTCAAGTGGCTATGGTTAGCCCAATGTTCTACCCTACTTGTATCTATTTAAACCTAACTTCTTCGAAGTCTAGGGTTAAAAAGAAATACAATTGTCTCCTCTAATTAATTTATTTATGTTTTTCTAGTTGTAAAATGTTTGGTACATTACATCTTGTTTTATATGGTTAAGCTTTGTTAAATGTATCTTTGTTCATTTTCTAAACTTGAGTCATTTTTTCTGACAACAAACAAAATGTTTGAGCTACAAGCCTACAACTGTGCTTTAAAGAACGTTTAAAACTTCATTTTGTGATTTGATTTTCAGACCTGAAATCTGCTACCTTGAATTTGGTTTAAAGTTTGATTGATGAAAGTTAGAAGTTCATTTTATTTTGATGTGCTAGTGCTAGACTATTATAGATGGTTGACTAAACTATAATTTTTCCTTAAAACCTGACAGCATAATTTTATATATATGTTAGACCATTTATGGCTGAATTTGAATTCGTTTTTCTTTACTCTTATTTACCGGAGAATTGTTATATTGATTTTTTTACTGTGAAGACCTCGTAGATTAAATGCTAGAGTTAATAGAGTGTTAGTTTCTGTAACCATATGCTAAGTTCATGATGATAAATCTGTGAGAGAATGCTAGCTGCTTCTGAACATATATATGCTAAATAGCTGACCAATGTGTTGTTGTATTGTTGTGGAACTATGGCCTAGTTGATTTCCCATGAAATATCTTTATTGGACTATGACAATTACTTTTTGTTAGGTATTTAAGTATAAGTTCAAATATTAAATTAAGTAGAAATGAGAAAGTTGAGCAATATATAAAAAACAAGACGAACAAATTCAATGCTTTAAGGTTTTGGGTTGAAAGTGGTGTCATTCCTTTGTGTTGGTCTCGCTGAGTTCTCAATCTTGTTTGATCTCTCTAGAGTTTCCCCTCGATTATATTTTCCCCTCAATTAGAGAGAGAGTATACCAATATGGAAAATGACTTTGACTTGAGAGGAAAATTGTTAGGTATCCAAATATGAGTCTAAGTTACATATTGAGTGGAAATGGAAATGAGAAAGTTGAACAACATATAAAGTTGAACAACATATAAGAAAGAAGACCTACAAACTTAATGCCATAACATTTTTTATTAAAGGTGGTGTGATTCCTTTATATGAACCTCAATATTTCATGTAAACGTTGATGATCGTAGGAAATTTGTGAGTGGAGAGGCAAGAGTGGCATATCCACAAATAAACCTTCAATAAAATCATTCATGGCTACCTGAAAGGTAAAGGGCGCATTAGATAGGCTGAAAGGCATGACTAGAAACTCATAATTGCCATCAAATGTTGTAAAGGTTATTTTATGACAATCCTTAAGGTGAACCCTTGTCTGGTGGTACCCTGATCGTAGGTCCGACTTAGTAAATACTTTTGCTCCAATAAGCTCATCCAAAAGTTCCTCAATGGTTGGGATAGAAAACCTATCTTTGAGTGTAATAGAATTTAGAGCTCGATATTCCACATAAAATGTCACATTCCATCTTTCTTTTTTATCAAAATGAATGGGGAAGAGAAAGGACATGTACTACATCGAATGAAGCCTTCATTTAGCATTTCCTGGATGAAGGATGTCTTAGTCTAATTGTGGGCATTTGGGCAGCGGTATGGTTTAATATTAACTGGGATCGATTATAGAAGTAGGAGAATATGGTGGTTATGGGGTCGGTTGGTGGTAATCCATGAGGAAGTGAAAAAAAATTGTGTGGTATTTTTTAATTGAGTGTGGCAACGTAAGGATAGTTGGCGAAGGAAGGGGTGAGAATAAGAGTTTGTTGAAAAGTGAGAAGGTGTAGAGAAGAAATGACATTGGCGTGTAAAAGGTGATAAATGTGGGTGAGAGTTATATGGTTGTGTAAAAGTTTGTTGGTATCGTGAAAGGTGATTTGAGAGCCATAGTGTGTAAAATATAAATGAGGAGTGGAAAAATCTATTTGCAAAGGGCCCAAAGAGCCTAACCAATCCATACCCAGAACCATGTCACCTCTTTCAATGGGAAGGAGGTAGAAGGGAATTATACATGATTGTTTTTGAATGGAAACATTGACATTTGGGAAAAGGGAAGAACATTGTATTTTGTCCCATTTCCAACCATGACTAAAAAAGGTGGGATAAGAATGGTGAAAAGTTAGAGGTGAAAGGCTAGTGGTTGTAAGATGTTATGGTAGCTACCAATATCAATTAGTTTTGTAATTGGGAGATGGGCAATATAACCTTTAAATTTGAAAGTGTTAGCTGAGGGGGTGCCTGATAAAGCATGAAAAGAGAGACAAACGTGAGTGGAATCATTTGGGTCAGGATTGGAGGTGGTATTTGAGGTAAATGTGTTATTTTTTTGTATGCCTTCGTCACCAAACAGGAGTAGAGGATGATTAGTGGTACACTTATGGCCAATATACAATTTTTAATCCCAATTGTAACATAGGTCAATAGCCTGACATTCTTGCAGTTAGGTTGATGTAAGCTTTTTGATAGGTGGAGAAAGAGGTAAGGTTGGTGGTTGATTGGAAGGAAAAATTAGTTTTTGTGGGGGCAAGAGGTCAGTGGAAGGTTTAGGCAAGATATATGGGTTGCGAGAGTAACACTTAGAATCATTAATTTTTGATTCCAAAAGTTTGGCTAGGCCTAGAGCTTGAGAAATAGAAGTATGTTGAAGAACAACTATTTCATGGCAGATTTCTGGAATGAGGTTAGAGATGAAACAATTAAGTATCATCTCAGGTGTAAGGCTCAAAACACGGTTGGATAATTTTTCTAAAGTTGTTTGCTATTTTGAGACAGTTTCATGTTGCTGAAATTTGAATAGCTTAGCCTGATGGTTGTCATATGTTGAAGACCTATAATGAAGTTCAAGAGCATGATTAAAAAAAAATTCAATCATTAAGTTAGTGATTTTTATACATCCACTTGAACAAACTAAGAGTCTCGCCCTTTGTGTAAAAAGCCACCATATTTAAACAATCCCAAGAGATGTTATAGAAATAAAAAAAAATGATAAACTTATAAGAGTCAATCTAAAGGATCTGTGTCATCAAAGAAAGGTACTTGTATTTTTGGTAGATGCATAGACGGGGGCGATTTGGGACGGGAGTGAAAAGGAGGAATGATAGTGGTGTTGGTGATGGTAAAAGTGGTCTGAAAATGGATGCATACTGGTGGAATTGTTGTCGTGGTGTCTAGTGATGATTGGGTGCTGATGGTTGTGTGGTTTGGGAAGATAGTGTGGTTAAGAGATCGGTGATTATATGTGTGAGGTTGTCGTGTTTGGTTTTTAAGGCAGTTTGACGAGATTCCAATTTTTGGTAGAAGGCAAGGAAGCGACCCTCATGAAGTTCTTGAGTTCTATGAAGTTGTGTTTGAAGGTTAGATAACTGGTCTAAAATGATTTGTAGGGTTTTGTCTATCTCTTTGGGAGGCATGGACACAAGGAAATGAAAACACCAATTTGTTATGTTCATGATTGTGTTCTTATAATAGAAAATATTCTCATATAACAAGGTAACAACTACCCTTCAAATAAAGTCCTTAAATTATGTGAGTCTTGATACCTTCCTAGTGGGCCTTGAAGGTCCTGAACAACTATCACTATCAAATCTAGTACCACATTAACAATGGTTACTTAGAGATGTATTTAAAACATTATTTGCTAAGCTCTAGTTTATAGACAAATTTGATTGGTCTGCTAGCACTACTTTATGTATGCTTCAACTTGATAGTTATGCATGTGTTGGGAGGTAGCACTAAAAATAGGGGATGGTATCTTGGAGAAATGAAGGGTGAACTAGTCAGCTTATAAAAGGGCATATTCGTATCTTTAAATTGCATGACAGAACAAAGGCTAAAAATGCAAATATGCTTTGAAGCAAAATTGAAGATATGAATTTTGGAAACACCAAAATATTAAGCAGAGTTGATTGGGAATGAAATCAATAGAACTTCATTATAGATGCAAACAAATAGCAGCCAATGAAGTTGCTATCATTATACATGCAAACAAATGCAGACTAGTTATAAAAAAATATTCAAATTTTTCTCTGCTTCCTTTGTTACAAGACACCTCTTTATAAGACCCTAATTTTAATAATGAATCGATTCCTAATAGAGAGTTGTATTCATCTAATGTAAAGTATACTCATGACACTTGAGTTCTTGTAATAGAAAATATTCTCATATAACAAGGTAACAACTACCCCATAGATAAAGTCCTTAAACCATGTGGGTCTTGATACATTCTTGGTGGGCCTTGAAGGTCCTGAACAACTATCACCATCACACCTAGTACAACATTAGCAATGGTTATTTAGGAGATGCACTCTGCCAAGCTCTAATTTATAAACAAATCTGATTGGTTTGCTAGTACTACCTTCTGACTAGATCTAGCAGAATATGCTTTAACCTAATAGTTATGCAGGTGTGAGGAGGGTAGTGTTACGAATAAGGGAAGGTACCTTGGAGAAATGTTAGAGAAATGGAGGGTCAACTAATTAGCTTATAAAAGGAACATATTCGTATCTTTAAATTGCATGGCGGAACAAAGGCAAATATGCTTTGAACCAAAATTAATGATAGGAATTTTGGAAACACCAAAGTTTAAAGTCAAAGTTGATTAGGAATGAAATCAATAAAAGATCATTGTAGATGGAAACAAATAGCAGTCGAATGAAGTTATTATCATTGTAGATGCAAACAAATGCAAACTAACTACAAAAAATATTCAAATTCTTCTCTGCTTGCTTTGTTACAAGACACATCTTTATAAGACCCTAATTTTAATAGTGAGTTAATTTCTAACAAACAATTGTATTCACTTAACAGAAAATATGCTCATGACAACTGAGTTATTGTAACAGAAAATATTCTCATATAACAAGGTAACAACTACCCTTCAGATATAGTCCTTAAACCATGTAAGTCTTGATACCTTCATGGTGGGCCTTGAAGGTCCTAAACAACTATAACCATCACATCTAGTACAACATTAGCAATGGTTAATTAGGAGATGCATTTAAACCATTCTTTGCCAAACTCTAGTTTATAGACAAATCTGATTGGTTTGCCAACACTATTCTCTGACTACATCTATCAAAATATGCTTTAATCTGATAGTTATGTAGGTGTGGGGACAACAATAGTACAAATAGGGGAAGGTACCTTGGAGAAATGCTAGAGAATTGGAGGTCAACTAGTTAGCTTATAAAAGGGACATATTCGTATCTTCAAATTAAATGACAGAGCAAAGGCAAAAATGCTTTGAACTAAAAGTGAAGATAGGAATTTTGGAAACACCAAAGTTTAAAGCCAAAGTCGATTAGGAACGAAATCAATAGAAGATTATTGTAGATGGAAAAAATAGCAACCAATGAAGTTGTTATCATTGTAGATGCAAACAAATGTAAACTAAATACAAAAAATATTCAAATTCTTATTTGCTTCATCTATTACAAGAAACCTTTTTATAAGACCCTAACTTTAATAGTGAGTCACTTCCTAATGGACAGATGTATTCATCGAATAGAAAATATACTCATGACATCTGATTTCTTGTAATATAAAATATTCTCATATAATAAGATAACAACTACTTCTCAAATAAAATCCTTAAATCATTTGGGTTTTGATACCTTCTTGGTGGATCTTGAAGGCAATGAACAACTATGACCATCTTATCTAGTACAACATTAGCCATGATTATTTAGGAGATGCATTTAAACCATTCTCTCCCAAACTCTAGTTTGTAGACAAATCTGATTGGTTTGGTTAACACTACTTTCTGACCACATCTAGAAGAATATTCTCTAACTTGATAGTTACGCAAGTGTGGAAAGGAGTACCAACAGGGGAAGGTACCTTGGAGAAATACTAGAGAAATGGAGGGTCAACTGGTGAGCTTATAAAAGAGACATATTTGTGTCTTCAAATTGCATGGCAGAAGGCAAAAATATAAATATACCTTGAACCAAATTGAAGATATGAATTTTGGAAGTAATAGAGTTTAAAGCCAAAACTGATTAGGAACGAAATCAATATAATATCATCGTAGATGCAAACAAATAGCGATCAAGAACATGCACAGTTAGTTTTTGTTATTTTTGTGATTGGGAAGCTCTTTCTGACATAATATATAAGCCTAGTCTTTGTAATATGTGCGTTTAGGAAAAATTGTTTAGGTTATTTGTAAAATGATAAAAGTTTGAAGTAATTATATATTTTTGTATAAGGATTAAAACATCTATCTTTCAAATGTTACATTTTAATATTGATTTATTTTTACTTAAAAAAATTGTGAATAGCAAATAGTCTGCAGAACAATATTTGAATAAATAATAAGTGGATTCCCTTTCTCTGTTTTTTTCATAGTTCACAGATATCACTCTAATGGCATCCATCATACCATGGTTGGGTCTAAATTTATCAAAGTTGTATCAAGATATATTTATAGATTGGGAGAATCAATAATTTCCTGATTTGTTTTTCAATAAAAGAACCCTTTAGATCTTATTATTGAATTGCTTTTAAAATGGATTGTATATAATTACTTTTTTCCCCCAAAATAACCATTCTTAGCCTAAATAACAGAATATGTGATTCATTTCAAGAATTAAGATTTAGAAAATGTTGATGCAGCATACAAAATTAGCAACAACAAATTAAACACCTCAGATTCTTCAGTGTATTTTAAGTGGCCTTCTTATATTCTGTGATACTGTTCAAGAGTTATCAAAATTACATTAACAGAACAAAAACTTCCATAGAATCTTAACATTTTGTCTTAATTATCAAAGTACTCATATAATTTTTTTTCTTGATGCAACCTCAATTAAGTATTTCTCATCAGCCCGTAACCAATGTATTCAACATACCTGCTTAGGGCTCAGTACATGCAACAAAAAAATTCACAAGCTAGAAATGCAGGAAATTTGGAAGTAGTGCCATGTAAGGGACAAGTCGAATGAAAAGAAAGAAAATATCAAAACCATCTTAAAGATGGAGATTACCACAAATAGGTCACGAACCAACACACAAAAGAATATAATATCAACTTTTAATTTAACTAAAAAACTTCTGAACAACAAGTTTGGGTAGTCTTTTTCATTTACATTGCTTATCTATTTACACAATGTGTGAACTCCAAGTCGCTTGAACTCTAACAAAATTTGCAGAAAAATGAAGTCAGTTGTCACTGATTCAGTTCTTATCTTTACTTTTATGTTGTAACTTGGCATCCTTTTCTACGACTTCAACTTCCTCAATGTTCCTTTTCTTTCAAACATGCCTAACCAAAGAAAAACTTTAGGCAAATATTTCGTAAATTTGTCTTTTAATACATAAAATGATGTCAGTCATTGATTGTAATCAAACAAAACAACAGAGAAATAAATGTTAGTGGAAAAATTATCAATATATATATGCAAATCATCTCGCTTGAAGAGTTAGTTTAAGCATGGATTTACCAACCACGTCAGAAGAATAGACCATTGTGAAGATCATTTATTCAAGCTAAATATGAAGACACCTACGATAAACCATGTCAACAAGACAAACACATTACAAATCACCCTATAATTTGTTCAAGGAAGAAGGGAAATATAAAACTAAAGTTAAAATTTGTAGAAGTATTTATTTACCTGATAGTTGAGCATGGAATAGAGGATATAATCACGTATACAAGTTTCAAAAATTTATGACCTCAACTTTGGTCAGTTGAGAGTTCTGAAGTAAGTACTTCATCAACACTTCTGTTTGTTGAATGTTTTCCCCCTTCAATGTCTTCAATCTAACAAAGCTTGGAGGTTGAATTCTTGGACTTGGAATACTTGGATGTCGAAACCTAGCCTGTTGTGACACACCTTACACAATCAGAATAAACTCAGCACATATTTTAATGGATACCATGCAATATAATTAAAATGGATATGATTATATTAAAAAAAGTGACGTAAGAATGCAAACAAAGGAAGAAGAAAACACACAGAAGTAACTCACAAGTAGTATTGCTCCAAGGACAGACTTAGAGAGTGTCAATATCTTTACATGAGAGAACATTTTCAGCAACCTTAGAATGATTGAAGGACACGTAGCAGCGATCTCAATGTTGGCTTCTTCAAGAAGTGCAAGATCACTCATGGAGGAGAGGTCATGACAGCCTATGCAACTTCTGATAGCCAAATGCGTGAGATTCGGAGTAGAAAGCACAATCTTGTATTGCACTTCATCGTATCTTTTCATGGTGAAACGAGAAAGGTTGGAATTTGATATGCTGAGGACTTTGGCATCATCGCTCAAAGAACACCCCACAAGGACCAAACTGTTCAAGGAGAAACAGTTTGAAAAGGGTTCCGCGCGCACATCATTGTCCCTTGCGGAGAAGCACACATTGGTGAGATTCAAGGTTTTGAGCGCTGGTAGATGTAGAGACGGTGGAAGTTTCAAGATATGACGAGGATAAAGGATTGAAAGAGTGAGAGATGTGAGAGAGGGAGAAGAAAAGATGAAAGGTATGGGGTAATAAAAGTTGTTTCTGGATTCTTGATCGAGATAGATTCTCAAATGTGGTACATGAAGCATGTGAGGAGTGAAAAAGACAATGCATGTGAGAAGCTCTTGTGCTGTGGTGCCGCATGCTTCGAAATCAAGACAATGCAAAAGAATGGAAGGGTCTCTCTGGGAGACAACGTGGGAGACAAATTGGTTGTACATGGCGATGGTTTTGAAATTGCGGCGTCTGAAACGGAGAGTGGTGACATGTTTCCAAAGGTTGTTCCATCGTTTGGACAAGAAAGAGGTTCGAACTGCGGTTTCTGTGTCGAGCAATTGGATAATGTGGACAAGAACATCTTCATGCAACTCACTGAGCATGTCTCTCCCATCTTCTCTTTCTCTTCCGCTTTTCTGCTTCTTGGTGGTTTGGGTCTTCAACTCTACCATAGTTTCTTTTCCTTCTTCCATGGATGAAAGGAAAAAGGTTTTAGATTCAGGAAATACCTAACGTAAACGAATGCGAGGTTATTTGTAGACTCAGTCTTTTATCCCAGATTCGAGGAAACTGAAAGTGATTTTTTTCCGTTTAAATTTTCACTTTCTTATGTCTCATCAAATATTGAATAGAACCCTTCCTATTAGATTAAAGATATAGTTTATAGTTAAAAGAACAATTGTTTTTATTTAAAAAATTAATTTTTAAAACTTTCTCTACCAAACTGTTTTTTTCTATTTATATTCTTCTAAATTTCTATTTTCTTATAAATATATAAAAAATATAATTATATTTTTAAATACATATTAAAAATAAAAAATATAATTGTATTTTTTTAAATATTTAAAATTTATTGTTTTTGAAATGAATATAATTTAAAAATTAATGAGTATGATTATATCATTATTTAAATATTTATTGTTATTATGTCGTGTACTTTATTTTCATTGTTTGTAATTAATAATTTTAAATATGTTTATTATTAAACGTAATTTATGTTTTTTTTTTCAATTAGTATGATTTTTATTAAATAAATATAGTAATTAAATATTTTAATTAATATATTAATTGATTTTAAATACATAAGTTCTTATAATTTTGAGTTGTTTATCTCGTTACTTTAAAAATTAAATACTTTTGTTTATTTTATTTGTAGATTAGTTATTTTAATTTCTATTATTATATTTTTCGTATTATATATGATATTATTAATTAAATTTTATATCTTAAAATACTTCAATTAAGTTTAAAATTAACTACTTTAAAAATATTTGAAGCATATGTTATACTTACTAAGGTGTTGATTAAAAGCAAGTAGTTAAACATTAAAATATTCAAAAATAATAATAGAAAAATAAAATAAATATATTATTATTAAGTTTTTGAAGTATAATACTTAATAAATAAAATAAATATTAAAAAATAAGATGATATAAAAAATTGAACTAAAAAAGTTAAATAAATAAATATAAATATGATTTTTTATTTTAGGTATTTAAAAATACCTTTTTTTAATATTAGGGAAACGACAATGTTTTTTTTTTTTTTTTTTTGCAATATGTTAAAAAGTTAAACTAAAAAATTGGTTTTTTTTTCATTTTAGATATAAGATTTAAAATGTTGCTTAAGATTTAAAAAAAATATTTACAATACT
>Ga0099824_1008291_pt1 | contig 13353 bp, 4 predicted proteins | sample SiratrowhiteBW_FD_76837 | JGI IMG/M metagenome (GOLD analysis project Ga0099824, IMG submission 76837) | Root nodule microbial communities of legume samples collected from California, USA - Siratro white BW | ecosystem: Host-associated > Plants > Roots > Nodule | place: USA: California... | reverse complement strand
GTTGAAATTTCTGTAACCAACTCCTTGCAGAATCCATTTCTCTCACCAATCACAGTTTCAACCGCTACCAACAACAACCATAACTCTTTTCTTAATAACTTTTACTTCAACAAATTTCAACCACGACAAGCCTGCACATCATTTTTATATTAAATAGCGAAACCACAAGAAAGTAAAAAAATAGTCATAATTGACTTGGCAAACTCGCAAGAGTTTGCGATCGTACCTTAATTTGAAGCTTTTGGGAAGGTACAAACGTAAGAAAATATAATTCAGTTGAGAAAATCAATAATTGATGGATTAAAAGATTGGGAATGTGAAAAAGTTGAATTTGATGGAAGAAGCTGATAATTCGGATTACCATCTAATTAATAGTTATAATTATGTAAAATTGGCAAGAGAGAGGATCCAATAATGTCGGGTACAACATTATGGTATGACTTGGTTCCTCTAATAAAAAACCTGTAATCATAACTCTAATATAGCATGGAATTAATGTTTATATTGAAAACACAACATCATAATTATTATGAGCAATTATTTACATGACTTTGCGATACTATCTCGCAAAAACATCACCTATTTTAGGAACTTCAACGAAATATTAAAATTTCAAAGAGAACATTTTATTGAATAATAACCTCTAAATTATCATCTAAAATTATCTCACATATATATTTTTGTATATAATATATAAAATCACTGTATACAAAGACATCATAATAGAAATTCCAATCCCAACCACGGTAACATTCCATCGATTATCTAACTAAAATAATTATCAAAATACAAAAGAGTGGGAGTGAGAAGATAAAAAAGAAAGTGTGAACACGAAATGGCCCATAACCAATAAAATGGGCCTTTAACCTAAATGAAAGGCCCATTCTCTTTGAAACAAAGCAACTTGTGTAGACCAGAAAACCTTACAACCTTTTCCTCGCCTCCATCGCAGGTTTCTTCATTAACGTTCGGCCGAGTTTATCGTTGTTGCTGTTGATTCTCGATCAGGTATTTTTCTGATAACCCTAGACTGATTGTTGTTTCCAATTTCTGATATCAACACGTGCTCTGTTTTTAGCTTTATTGTTATCTGATTCGGTTTTTGCAGTGGCAAGTTATCAGTGACAATGTATCTTCAGTTTTACATAAACGAGAATGGTGACAAAGTCTACACCACTAAGGTAAGTTTTATATTTGGTTCTGTAGTTTGTATCTATTAAACACTCAATAATGGAGCGACAATATTTATTCTCTCGTGTTTCTTTAACCCTCTTGACTCAATCTGAAATGAATCACTGAAAATCGTTTCAGCCCTAGCTCGATTTGACGCACTGGTTCTTTGCCTACGTTTTAATTTCTTCGTGTTAGGATTTGCTCTAATGAAATTGCATCTTCACGGGTTATTGGCAATAAGCCAAAATCTTGGTTGTTATCGCTGTGTTTTGAAGTGTGTTGTTTTTCTTCTTCGCAGAAAGAGTCGCCTCTAGGGCTAGCTACACAATCTGCTCATCCAGGTATTTTGCTCTGTTTACTGCAGTTTCTTGACATATATATGTGAGTTATTTCAAATTATGTTATGATAATTGCTCGTGAATTCTAAAGAAAACATTTTGTCTCTCTCTGTGCAATTTCTTTGCGATTTCTGTGGTGATACTAAAAAGCACTGTGGACCCTATTCTAGTTATAGTTTTTATTTTTTATTTGTTTTTTCTCTTTCATTTTCTGAATCGGGTTGGCTTGGATTCTTTGAATCAATGGGTTTATTATTCTCATTGAAAATTGGCTTTAAACCAACGGCATTTGACAGTTTGGGTTTTAATTTTAGAGGATTCAACGACGATGGAAAAAGGGTTTTGGCATTGCATTCAATCTTGTGGTTCTTTGGTGTTTATATGGTGTTTATCTAAAGAAATAAATGCTAGAATTTTCTCTGGTTTGAGTTAATTTGTGAAATTGGGATGAAGAATTTTTCTTGGTAGTGTGGTAATTGGCTTTTTAGAGGGCCGTCTTTGTCAAATCATTAGAGAGCTTGGCATGCTTTGGTGCTTGTTCTTGATCTTTGTTTTCTTTTGTCCCCTTTTCACCTTTTGGTCTTTTTTCCCTCGAGGATCTTTGGTCTTTATAAGGGAAAACAAGTCAAAGGTGGAACAAAAGTAACACCATCGCCGAGTTAATTTCATCTTGACATGCATTGGATGTAATGTTACATTGGATGAAAGTCATTGACTGAGAAACATCATCATTTTCGCTGTTTGATTAAGAACTTCTATTGTGTGGAACTTGGTAAGCTTAGGGCTAATTTACTACGAGAAAATGTTCTGTTTTGATTTATTGTTTTTACTTTTATTTAAAAAAAGCCACATAGTCCTTTGTTTCCTATTTTCAGCAGTTTAACAACTTGTTATTTTGATTGCTCCCTGTATATTTTAAAGATCTGTTTTTTTCAGTTTGGATTTTGTCATTGCCATAAGGCAGACATGTCACTGCTGATTGAGAAACACTTCTTGTTTTCTTATCTCTGCCAAATACATGACAAATGTTATTTATAATTCGCCCCATTTTCTGTACTTGTTTATGATTTTAGTGGTTTTCCCAAAATGCAGCCCGGTTTTCACCCGATGATAAATATTCGAGGCAGAGAGTTCTTCTGAAGAAGCGTTTTGGATTGTTACCAACCCAGCAGCCACCTCCAAAGTACTGAGTGTTTATGAAGCTCCAATTTTTAAGTGTCTTTTTTGTGCTTAGCAGTGTTTTGTGAACTAGTGTAGTGCAGATACCTGGTGCCTAGTGATTGAGCCATTTATAGTGTTTTGAATTTGGCTCACGTATTGTATTAGAATGAAGTTACCAATGTCGAAATGCACTAAAGGATTTTGAGTTGTGTTGCAGTCAATATAATATTGTAAACAAATCACTTGTCTCAACGCATGGGGTGATTGTCAGCTTTCAAAACGAGATAAAAGAGCAGGGAGATGAAACCAGCTACATCTCAGCCAAAGAAAAACTAGTTTGGTCTAAGAAACGTATCTTTTTTTAAAGGACGAAATACACATTTTTTAACTTCCAAAACCTTTTTTACAGACTTTTGTTTAATCATACATCTGGTATGTGTTTTGGAAAAAGAAAAATGCATGTCTGGGTGTTTCTGAAATGATTTTCAATTGAAACTGACTTTTACCTTAATGGTTTTTGTCCTAAAATTGAACCTTCTCAACCAATAATAATAATAGAAAAAATTATGCTGATTGATTAATCATATATCTAACTATACTGTGATTAATTATATGAACTCCAATTTTGATTTCTGTGGCTAATATTTCTAAACTCAGGTGTAAAATAATAATGTTGGAAAAGCTATATTTATAATATGCTTTAGAAACTGAAATTATGACTGAACATGAAGCTTCAAACTTCATGCAAAAAAAATTAATGAATTACTCCAAGACGTAATTTTATTAATTTTCATCACTAATCAATATTAACTGAATGTTTATTTGTCTTCATTAAAAAAATATATAATTATAATAGTAAATATATAATTATAATAGACATGGAGTAGAACAGTTGAAGGTGCCTCCAGAGTTTTCTTGGAACAGCATTATCATCGCCATAACCATTTGATCAATGACAGTGTTTAGGCTCTGTTCAAAAAAGCTACAACTTCTTACATTATGTCCTCATTCTCCATTTTCTTACGATATCTCCTTTGAAACAGTAAAAAGAAATATAATTTATAAATATATGTTTATTTCTATTCTATTGTATAAGTTTTCTTTATTTGAATTTGTCCAAAATACTTTAAACTATGTTTGTTAGACAATTTGCATCACATCCCAATTATCTATAAAGGCTTTTTAAAGTTAACAACTTGATAAATTGTGTGAGAACTGAGGTGACGTATATAAACATCTTTATTTATTTTTAAAAACAAGTTGTACTTTAAAAAAATAATAAAAAATATTAAAAGTAATAATATGAAGTCAATTATAAGAGTAATAAAATGAAGGTTTGTTATATGCTACCTATTAAATATATCTAGTTTTAAACCATCCTTTTAGTACTTTTTATTTATGATTGCATCATCTTTTTTAGAATATATATATATATATATATATACTCAGTTTGGTTTCAATGATTAAACAATTAATATATTTTTATTTTTTACTTAATTATTACTATAAAAAATTATTAAACAATAATTAATTTAAATAAAAAATAATTAATCATTATATTACTAATTTAAACAATATTTTATATACTAAAAATTATTATATCGAAATAGTTTTTATTATTTATAAAACTTTGTAATATAATTAGATACTATATTTGTAGTAGGTAATGTTTATAAAAAATAATTGTTTATTCGAAGATAAATTTTCTAATTAAAAATTATTTTTGTAAATAATCCATTTTATAGACTAGGTTTTAGTAAAAATAAAATAGAAGTTAATTTTTATTTATGATTATCATATTATTAGATACTTAATTTTTAGTTATTATTATCTAAATTTAGATACTGATTTTGGAGTAACTAAATTTTATAAAATTAATTGCTAATTTATAAAATATTTTAAATTAATAGCAATAAATTTATTAATTTTAGTATAATATTAAAATAGTTAATATCAATTTAAGAGTTAATATTTAAAATAATATTTTCATATTTTAATTTTATTTAAACATAAACTTACATTAATAATAATAAATTCAAAATGTTATTTAAAATCAATTAATTTCTCAGTAATTAAGAATAATAGTTAAACTTATTTAATATTTTTGTATTTTTATAATAAAAAAATATTTTTTTCTCATTAACCTTTAATAATAAAGGGTGAATATGTGGAGCACATTCCCTCAATAAGTTAAGCTTCAATTGTCATAAAGATAAAATAAAACAATTAATATTTTTTTATTATATATGTGGATTGGTTTTAAAATAACACTACTAACCATTATCCTAAAAGAATGAAAGAAATTTATAATTTATAAAATTATTTTTTTCTTAAATGATGATCAAATCATTAAATTTTTAATTCTTTAATTAAATTTTAGATGGATAAATATAATTTAATTTATTATAGTATTTTATTTATTTGTTCAATATGTACTATACATGTATTAAATACAAACATTTGATAAACACTTATATTTTTATATTTTGCCATTTAAGTTTTTATTATATCAATTAGTTTAAGTTATTTTTAAATAGTGAATAAATAGTTTTTAGTCTTAATTATATGTTTAAATTTTATTATTTCTTGTATTATGTTTTTAGTTTATCCTGTTTTGAGACTAGAGATGTGAATGTCTTAAAAAAACATTAATGATCTTATAAAAGATTTAATATGATATGAAAAATTTTCCTAACTTTGTTTTCTACATCATTAATATAAATTTTATACATCATTAATATAAATTTTATAAAAGACTTAATATTAACCACAATATTATATTGTTTGTAAAAAAAGTGCTGGAAATGTTCGAAAAGATGGAAACTGATCCTATAAAAGAAAACGCACTGGTGGTTTTCATAACATTCAAATTTTACATTTTCTTATTCAACATTGCTAAGTCTTAAAATAAATTTTTACCATATTTTGTATTACAAGTTTTCATTCTTTTTTATATCTTTTTAAAAGTTATCTTTTTTATGTGTATATTTACAATTTAAGCTTAAATTTATAAAAAGATAATTTTTAAAGAAATATAAAAAGGAATGAAAAGTTTAATGTAAAATTTGATAAAAAATTATTTTAAGGATTTGTAATAATTAATCTACTTACTTCATAACAAATAAGCAAGAATGAAAATCTTGCATAGCAGTGTAAAATGAAAAAATAGAAAAAGTTTCCTGTCGTCACCGAACACGAGAACCCGCTACTCCTCGAGGCTTTTGGCAGCGGTGATGCCTAAGACCCCTATCACGGCCACAACCGTGTTCATCAAAACCACACTCAAAAGTTCGTCACCACCCAAATAGAAAAGTGAGAGAAAGAGAAAAAATGGGTGTATGTGCGACCAGATGAATTTTAGAATTCATTATTTTAGGGTTTATGTGAAGAGTGTGCAATAACAAATTAGAATGATTGGTTCATGAATGCACACAGTACAAATGTAATAAGAAAAAGTTTCATTCTTGAACAATATACCAAAATTAAAAAATAGTTTTTCCATAAACTCTAACCTTAAAAAAAATAGTTAAATAAAAAAAAAGAAAAATATTTAGATAAGATACCATCAAAAGTTTGCCAAACCATTTCACCAAAAGAATCTTACAAAAACATCACCACGACCAAAAAGAAAATTTAAATTTAAAGTTGAAATTAAACAGATTTTGAGGGTTATTATTTAATAATAAAAATCTTACAGTCATAATAAAAATTAGTGTGACTCTGATATAAATAAAAAAAATTATACTAATTTTTAATTTAGTCTGATTATGATATATAAGAATATTATATTATATAAAAGTAAGAAGAATTAAAACATAAAATAAATAAGAATATTATATTATATAAAAATAAGAAGAATCAAAACATAAAATAAAGAAGAACTTTGATTCATAGTCTGTTAGTTATGTCATTATTGATCAATGATCTCTCTACAAAGAATAAGAAAGAGAAAAGTGTGTACAAACTACTCCAAAGTCACAAGAATTGGTTTGTTTATTTTTCAAAAGAAAGAGAAAAGTGTGTACAAATTACTCCAATATCAAAAGAATTGGTTTCTTTATTCTTTAAAAGAAAAAGAAAAATATATAACTACTCTAAGGTTACAATAATTGACTTCTTTATTCTTTAAAAGGATAGAATAAAAACTAAGGACAGCTGTAGAGATTTTTCAATATATTATTAATTAATAATAGGTTCAATCCACTTATTATGAACTGACCTAATAAATATTCACACAATATAAACAATATTATTTTATATAACCAAATAAATAATAATAATAATGATTAATAATATTTTGATAAATAAGTTAATATAAACAAATTACTAACCTAATAAATATTTTTAATATAAATAATATTATTTTATATAACCAAATAAATAATAATAATAATAATTAATAATATTTTTACAAATAAGTTAATATAGAAAAATTACTAATTTATATACGTCTAAAAAATAATTAATCTAACAAGCTGGAGAAAATCAGTGCATTTTCTTTTATGTAACTAGTTTATGTCTTTTGAAACATTTCAAAGCACTATAATATATTTTAAAAATAGATTCATTTAAAGTTGTGTAGTTAATATTAAGTTCTTTATCAAATTTGTATTAACTCCTTTATAATCTGTGGTCCAAAACAGGACATTAGTTTTTTTTTTTTAAATTAATAAATATCTAAATATTATGAATATTTATTAATATTTTATGATCAATAACTTCAGTTTCTTTTTTTTCTAGTAAGTTCATATTCTTAGTCAACTTTTATTACAAAAGTTGATAATAAATATATATACTTATAAAATAAGTAACGTGTGCATACATGAGATAGGCATATAGACTCTCTCAATATGTATATATACACGCGCTTATGTATGTATATACATATGATTATACGTTTATTACAATTTATTAATCATATTTCATAATTTAAAATACCAAGATAAATAGTTTACAAAATCTCTATTTACAAATTTTCTTATATTTACATAATCAATGTACCTTTCAAAATAATGACAATTTCTATTTTATTTAAAAAGTTTACAAATTTTATATTTACTTATTTTTTTATATTTATATAATCAAAACACTTTTCAAAACATTTTTTCTTTCAAAACATTTCTTCTTTTAACGGATAAGTTTAATATATTAATTTGAGAAAAGATTTTGTGAATATTCGTTCAACTATTTTTAATTATATATGATACACAGAAATCATGATTATGTTTGAAAAACATGTTATGTTTTCTCAATGTGTTATGTTTAGAGTAATAGACCAACTAGTCATTTAATATGTTTGTTTATTATTTTAAATTTATTTATTAAAAGGGGTTTAATCAACTTCACTTAATGATTGTTATTTGAATTCAATTCATTAGAGTTAGATTAGATGATAAGGTGAGTTTTTGTGACTTGAGATTAGATGATGTCAATGATAGACAATTCATTCTTTGATAGAAGATAGAAACAATGAGCAAATCTTTTAGAAAACCATTCTAAAAGTTGGCTGAAAAAAATACTTAGTTTGTGATTATTTACTGGACTTTATCTTTTCCTTCTAAAAAGTTTAACACATCCTCTTTAAAGTTTTTGTCTTTATATCTTCCACTTTAGTGAATATTTTAAATAAATTTACAACACTTTAGTGAATATTTTAAATAAATTTATAACAAAATCAATATATATCAAAAGCAATTAATGCATACAACAATTATGTTATATCATTGTCTTGGTTTAAATTATAATTTCTGGAAAGCAAAACACATGTTAATACTTTTAGTATTTAAATTAGCATAAAAATTTGGACTGCATGTTTTTTTATAAAAGTATCAAAATTATTTAGATTTAATTTAATAAAATATTTTATTAAAATTCTAAATATTTTAATAGAGATTAAAAATTATTGTATATAGTTTATATTTTAATTATATATTTAAAATAAATAGTCTAAAGAGAATGTTTACAAAAAAAAAGTAATTATAAAAATTATTTTTAAATGGAAAATAAATATTATATTTATAATATTTGTTATCACTTATCAAAATTATTTTTTTATTTAAATGAATTAATGTCACATATTAATTAATTTATAACTTTTGAATGTATGAAAAAAATCACTCTTTTTAAGACCGTACTATCTTCCAATTTTTTTATCCAAAAGGACTTAATAGTGTATAAAGTATACATTATTTAACTTGTTAGATTCCAAACATATAGTATCTTTCCAATTTTTATGTCTATATCATTAATATAAAATTTTCAAAATATTAACTGAACAATTTAAAATGTATCTTCTTTTAATATATTGTAAAGTTTGTAATAAATTTATAAATTTATTTAATATTATTTTAATAACAGAAAATCATTTCATCACTAAATGTTTATAACATTTGTTATAAATTATTAAATTTATATTTTATTTATAATCAATAAAATTAATATCTTATTTATATTAATTAATTAATTAATAACTTTTGAATATATGAAAAAATCACTGTTTTCAAATTATATAAAAAAATTATAATGTAGAAAAAAATGTTATTTAATCTGTGGTGATACAGATTATTATGTTTAAAATATTTTGTTGTTCTAATAGTTTTAGTTTAAATAAATTTTTATAAGTTTTTTTTATAATATACAATACATGTAATAGGATATCTTTTTTTATTAAAAATTAGAGTCAGGATTACGTCTAACTTATTAAATGGATACGACTTTTTTTATTAAAAATAATTGCATAATTAAAATTATAACAATTTTACTAAATTATTTGTTAAATAAAACTGTGGAAGAATATTATATTATACATATAAATAAAAGAAAATTATATTTATTTAATTGATAAACAATTGATTTAAAATCACATCATACCCAATTTATATATTTTTTATTATAATTTGTTAAGTTAATTTTTTTACTTATATAATTTATTAAATGTTATTTTATGAATATATGTAAAATAAAATAAATTAGAATAAGTAAATTTGATTAAATTATAAAGTGAAATTTAAAATAACTTATTAAAAAATATTACCAGATATCCTTATTTTGATAAAATCAAGTACGAATGTTTAAAGAAAATAAGAAGAATTTTTTTTAATATATATATATATATATATATATATATATAAATATATAATGTTTGTAATACTTGTTAGCATTTATTAAAATTAGCTTGAAATTATAATCATATATATTAATATTTTATTTATAATATTTATTAATGACTTTGAGCATATGAAAAAAAAAATCATTTTTCATATATATATTTGTGGATAGTATTTTTGCTACAACCTTATGTTAAACCTTCAACAACAAAAAATTGTATATTTCATAATTTAAATTATATATTTAAAAAACAGTTTCATATAGTATTTCATAAACTATAACCTTAAAAAAATAGCTAAATAAAAAAAAGGAAAATATTTAGATAAGATACCATCAAAATTTGCCAAACCATTTCACCGAAACAACTTCACAAACATCACCACGACGAAGAAGAAAATTTTGAGAGTTATTATTTAATAATAAAAATCTTACGGTCATAATCAAAATTAGTGTGACTATGATATTAATAGAGAAAAAATCATCATAATTTTTAATTTAGTCTGATTATGACATGTAAGAATATTATATTATATAAAAATAAGAGGGATCAAAACCTAAAATAAAGAAGAACTTTGATTCTGTTAATTATGTCATTATTAACCTCTCTTTAAAGGATAAGAAAGAGAAAAGTGTGTACAAACTACTCCAAGATCACAATAATTGGCTTCTTTATTCTTTAAAAGGATAAAATAAAAACTAAGGACAGCTGTAGATATTCTTCAATATATTATTAATTAATAATAGGCTCAACCCACTTATTATAAACTCACCTAATAAATATTCACACAATAAAAATAATATTATTTTATATAACCAAATAAATAATAATAATAATAATGATTAATAATATTTTGATAAATAAGTTAATATAGAGAAATTACTAACCTAATAAATATTTCCACAATATAAATAATATTATTTTATATAACTAAATAAATAATAATAATAATAATAATAATAATAATAATAATTAATAATATTTTGACAAATAAGTTAATATAAAGAAATTATTAATTTATGTCCGTCTAAAAAATAATTAATCTAACAAGTTATTATTATACGAGAAAACCAATGCATTTTCTTTTATATGACTAGTTTATGTCTTTTGGAGTATTTCAAAGCACTATAATATATTTTAAAAATAGATTTCTTTAAAGTTGTGTAATTAATATTAAGTCCTTTATAAAATTTATATTAACTCCTTCATAAGTCCATTAACTTTTAAGACATTCACCCCTGTCCCCAAAAAGGACATTAGTTTTTTTAAAAAATTAATAAATATCTGAATAGTATGAATACTTATTAATATTTTATGATTAATAACTTCAGTTTCTTTTTTTTTTAATAAGTTCATATTCTTAGCCAACTTTTATTACAAAAGTTGATAATTAATAGATATACTTATAAAATATGTAACGTAGACAGAGATATACGCGCTTATGCATTTATATGATTATACGTTTATTACAATTTATTAATCACATTTCATAATTTAAAATATCAAGATAAATAGTTTACAAAATCTCTATTTACAAATTTTCTTATATCTACATCATTAATGTACCTTTCAAAATAATGACAATTTTTATTTTATTTAAAAAGTTTATAAATTTTATATTTACTCATTTCTTTATATCTATATAATCAAAACACCTTTCAAAACATTTTTTCTTTCAAAACATTTCTTATAAGTTTAATATATTATTTTGAGAAAAAATTTCCTGATTATTCTTTCAACTATTTCTGATTATATATGATACACAGAAATTATGATTATGTTTGAAAATCATGATTATGTTTGAAAAACATGTTATGTTTTCTCATTAATGTGTTATGTTTAGAGTAGTAGACCAACTAGTCATTTAACATGTTTGCTTATTATTTTAAATTTATCTATTAAAAGGGGTTTAATCAAGTTCACTTCATGATTGTTATTTGAATTCAATTCATGAGAGTTAGATTAGATGATAAAGTGAGTTTAACTTGTGAGTTTTTTGACTTATTAGATGATGTCAACGATAGACAATTCATTTTCTGATAAAAGATAGAAATAATGAGCAAATCTTCTAGTAAGCAATTCTGACAGTTGGTTGGAAAAAATACTTAGTTTGTGATTTTTTACTAGACTTTATCTTCTCCTTTTAAAGAAGTTCAACACATTCTTTTTGTAACTTTTGTCTTTATATCTTCCACTTTAGTCAATATTTTAAATAAATTTACAACAAAATCAATATATATCAAAAGCAATTAATGCATACAACAATCCTGCTGTATCATTATATTCGTTTAAATTATGATTTCTCTAAAGAAAAACACATGTTAATACTTTTAGTATTTAAATTAGCATAAAAATTTGGACTGCATATTTTTTTTATAAAAGTATCAAACTTATTTAGATTTAATTTAATAAAATATTTTATTAAAATTCTAAATATTTTTACTAGAGATTAAAAAATATTGTATATAGTTTATATTTTAATTATATATTTAAAATAAATAGTCTAAAGAGAATGTTTACAAAAAAGTAATCATAAAAATTATTTTTAAATGGAATATGAATATTATGTTTATAATATTTGTTATCACTTATCAAAATTATTTTTTATTTAAATGAATTAATGTCACATATTAATTAATTGATAACTTTTGAATGTATGAAAGAAATCACTCTCTTTAAGACAACACTATCTTCCAATTTTTTATCCAAAAGGACTTAATATTGTATAAAGTATACATTATTTAACTTGTTAGATTCCAAACATATAGTATCTTTCCAATTTTGATGTCTATGTCATTAATTCAAAATATTAACTGCACAACTTAAATGTATCTTCTTTTAATATATTGTAAAGTTTGTAATAAATTTATAAATTCTTTTAATATTATTTTAATAACTGAAAATTATTTAATCAATAAATTTTTATAAAATTTGTTATAAATTATTAAATTTATATTTTATTTATAATCAATAAAATTAATATCTCATTTATATTAATTAATTAATTAATTAATAATTTTTGAATATATGAAAAAATCACTGTTTTCAAATTATATAAAAAATTATAATGTAGAAAAAAATGTTATTTAATCTGTGGTGATACAGATTATTATGTTTAAAATATTTTGTTTTTCTAATAGTTTTAGTTGAAATAAATTTTTATAAGTATTTTTTACAATATACAATACACATAATATGATATTTTTTTATTAAAAATTAGAGTCAGAATTACGTCTAACTTATTAAATGGATACGACTTCTTTTATTAAAAATTATTACATATTAAAATTATAATAATTTTACTAAATTATTTGTTAAATAAAACTGTGGACAAATATTATATTATACATATAAATAAAAGAAAAATATATTTATTTAATTGATAAACAATTGCTTTAAATCACATCATATCCAATTTATATACTTTTTATTATAATTTCTTAATTTAATTTTTTTTACTTATATAATTTATTAAATGTTATTTTATAATTATATGTAAAATAAAATATATTAGAATAAGTAAATTTGATTAAATTATAAAGTGAAATTTAAAATAACTTATTAAAAAATATTACC
>Ga0099824_1008288_pt1 | contig 13357 bp, 7 predicted proteins | sample SiratrowhiteBW_FD_76837 | JGI IMG/M metagenome (GOLD analysis project Ga0099824, IMG submission 76837) | Root nodule microbial communities of legume samples collected from California, USA - Siratro white BW | ecosystem: Host-associated > Plants > Roots > Nodule | place: USA: California... | reverse complement strand
GGCATTGTCAACTGCTGAAGCTGAATACATTGCAGCTGGAAGCTGCTGTGCGCAAACCTTGTGGATGAAACAGCAGTTAAGTGATTTTGGCCTTAACTTGTCTAAAATTCCATTATTATGTGACAACACCAGTGCCATTAATCTTATAAAGAATCCAATTCAACATTCCAGGACTAAGAATATTGAAATTTGTCATCATTTCATTAGAGACCATATCACTAATGGAGATTGTGAAATTCAATTTGTTAGTACTGAGAATCAACTTGTTGATCTGTTTACAAAACCCTTGAGTAAAGAAAGATTTAATTTTCTAAGGAATGAACTTGGTATACTGGATATGAAACATGTGTTGTGAATCATTTATATCTTGTGTTCTATTAGCAGTTTGTTTTCTTCGTGGCATTTCACAGTTCACTGCAACAGATTCAATTTTAGAATATTTTATTTTTTTCTGTATAAATCATAACTGATTTAAATGGAAATGCTGAATGCATGTGAAATTGGACGAGAGCTGAAATCCAACTAGAATGGGGCTGTGTAACTGAATCAGTTAGACTGGAACCAAGACCATTACAAAAAAGTGAGTTGTTGACCAAATAAGACAAAATTGACCAAGGTTACGCTCAGCATGTGAAGAGAGAGAGTTTCCAGGACTCCACGTGGCGCTGAAGTATTGGTAGTCAACAAGCAAAAGTTGTTTTTGAGGGAATCTCTACAAAGCTAAGTATCTCAGTCTGTTAGAATGTTGATAGCGTGTAGTATCTCAATCTATTGGGATTTGATGTTGTGCAGTGTACTGTCAATCTGTGCTCTAGGTAGTTGAACATGCATACATTCACACACCACTTCACGAATACTACTTGTTCTGTGTGGGAATCCATTCTATTTCAAATTAGTGTATTCTAAATGGCTTTATCATCCAATCCGAGAAAGAGAACAAAGTTGACTGTAGTTAAGAATGCTTGTTCCGATGAACCAAATGAGAGTGCTTATCTTGAGAGGTGGTTCTGCAGAAACCAGGAAAGCATAGACGACTACTACAAGCTCTACAACAGGAAGATAATCATTTCTCCAAAGATGTTAAGCCTAGATTGGCTTAAAGAAGAAAAACTGGGTGAAGTAAGAAGTATGCTAAAATTTCAGAAGCTGGACCAATTCCTGAAACTGACTGGAAATACTTATCCAGATTTGGTTAACGTTTTTCTAACAAATATGTGGTATGATGATGAGTGCGTATACTCACAGGTGAAAGGAATTGACTTTGCTATCAATGACGATGTCTGGATGAATGTCACAGGCTTGAATAATGAAGGAGCTGTTGCAACTAGAGGAAATTCTGCTGATTTGGAAAGTTTCAACAAGGTGCATTTTTACAAATCTTGCCTTAGAGATCAGTTCTCTGTGTCCAGAACTTATAATGTTGGTGGTTTAGTAGCAATACCAAGAATTTTGGCCTACATTGTCATCTGGATACTCATACCGAGAGGCTTCAATCATGCTACCTTGACTGAGGAAGACTTGATTCTTATGTACTGTATCACGTCCAAAATCACAGTCAACTGGATTCAAGTTATTCGTGATCACTAGTTCAAAGTGGGCAAGAAGTTAGAGTATCGCATCCCCTATGTGACAATGTTATCAAAGTTTATTAATTACTTTGAGATTGATATTGAGGACGAGATTTTTGAGGAAATCAAGGCAGTGAATTAGATTTCCACAGCAAATTTAACCAAGATCGGGCTGGTGAAACTGAAAAACAAGAAATGGGTATGTAAGGCTGATGAAGGAACAGTTGATGATGATAATGAGGAAGAATCAACTGAAGGAGAGTTTGAGGAATCTGAGGATGAAGTTGATGAAGCTAATATGGATCATGATCAATCTGGAATGGCGAGTGAAATACCTACTACTGCTGCTGGACAAGATTATTTTGCTGGGTTTGAACAAAGAATGTTCAACCAACTGAACAATATGCAGGATCAACACCGTGTGCATCACGAGTAGTGCCAGACACGCTTCCGACTGATTGAGAACCAAGTTGATGATATTTAGTCCAAGATTGGGACTTTATTCTTGCAACTAGACGAGTAGACCATGCATTACATAACTAAGTGGTTGTCTCTCTCCATTTGTTGAAGACAATGGGGGAGAAGTTTAGACTGTGTGTTGGTTGTTTAGGTTATGTGTTGGAGAGAAGTTTAGGCTGTGTGTTGTTTGTGCTTGGTTGTTTGTTTAGGTCTTTGCTAGGTTTGTTATGCTTGTGTTATGTTTAGTATGCTAGTTTGTTGTTTGTACTTCTGCTGACTACTGGTTTATCTAGCATGATGGAGTTGCTCTAGGACTAGTTATGTTTATTCAGTGTACTGTTTATTCGGCTAATTAAGTCACTCATATTCTGCTGCCCGAAATGTAACACTCTTTTATATGAATGAAATTTGGATTCTGTATAACTGTGACTTGTTGTAGGATTCAGCAAGGGTGTTCTTGAAACACATAGTGGGTTTCTGTGTGGTTTCTTGTTCTGATGTAGGTTCAGTAGTGGTCTGCTGTAGAGAGCAGTGAGACGTTTTTGGGTTATACAGTGGATTCTATATAACTGTGACTTGCTGTAGGTTTCAGCAAGGGTGTTATTGAAACACACAGTGGACTCCGTGTGGTTTCTTGGTCTGCTGTAGGTTCAGCTGTGGTTTGCTGTGAAGAGCATTGTATTCTTGTTGTGGGCAAGTGTTGTAAACTTGATCAGTTTGATCATTTTTAGTGAAATCCTTACTGTGTGTGAGGGACTGGACGTAGCCCGTTTTGTTGGGTGAACCAGGATAAAAATCCTTGTGTTCTTGAATCTTCTTTTTCTTTCTTGATCACTGATTTAATTGATTTGTTCACTGTATAAATTGTTTTCAGAATCAATAACTGGACTCTATTGGTTTAAGACTTAATCATCTTTTAATAATTGTTCCTTTCATATAAAGAATTTTATTTTTGATTGGTTCTTAATAATTCAAACTGTTAACTGAATTGAATCTGACCAGTTCATTGTGTGCAGTTAACTTCTTTCTGTTTCAGTGTAGTAAATTAGATCGCTTCCGCAATTACATTTGAATCAAGTCTATCTAAAGCATTTGAATTCTGATAAATTTGTTTGGTTTGCTGTATTGTGGTTCGACTTGATTGAGTTCTGTTTACTGATTCATTCTACTGCACTGATCAGTAAAGTCAATAAAGATTCAGTCTATTAAACTGACTTGCATTTTCTTAAAAGTTCAAGTAGTTTTGAAAAAAATTTTGAAATCCAATTCACCCCCCCCCCCCCCTCTTGTATTTTAGCCAAAACAGTTTTTTACAGTTTTGTTTATCGACTGCATACTTTAATGAGAATGATGTTTTTATTTACCTTGTGTCATCCTGTGTATATATTTTATTTATTTTAGTTTTTGTTTTGTTGAAATTTTACCTAAACGTTGGTGGAGTACTTTGCATATTTTGCTTAATGTTTTGAATATTTTTATGTACGTGGTTTTTCTGTAGTTACTTGACTAAGTATTTGTTGAGTACTTCCCAAGAACTTGCTTGGGAATTAGCTTTAATTAACACGGGAGGACTTGTATTGGAGCAAGCGTCCTGCCCCGATTACATGTATAAACATATTTGTCGGTTTTCTCAAGCTCGAGAGGGATCACATTGGAGTGAAGCTTCCTTACCCGTTCGTATTTTGTCAACATGGTTGTTAGTTTTTAACTTAGTATGGAAATACAAGTGATATATGAGAAACATAATTTTGTTGGAGCCTCATTAAAACATTCTTAGTCAAAATCCTCCTTAGGAAAAAAGGACTGAGTGAGGAAAGAGTGCTTTAATACATTCAAATGAAATAAAACTTCAGATGGAACGCATTCCATGTTTGTGGTACAATTTTTCCTGATAAGTGTTCTATTCGGTAAGTCCTATTCCCTGCTACTTCCCGGATTCTGAATGGTTCTTCCCAATTGGCTGAAAACTCGTCTTCATTTTGTCTAGCTTCATTCCTCATCTGTCAAACTAAGTCACCTAGATGAAATCTTCTTGGCACTACTTTGGAATTATATTTGCGAGTTGCTCTCCTTTTACTTACTTCTTCTCAAATTTGAGCTTTGTATCTGAGTTCGTAAAGTAAGTCTAGGCTAGTTGCTAGACTTTGGTTGTTATGCTCTAGGCTGAACACTTGTGTTTGTAGTCTCAGCTCGCCTAGTTCAACCAATATCATAGTGTTCATTCCATAAGTGAGACTAAAAGGAGTTTCCTTTATTGATGATTGTGGCATTCACCGGTAAGCCCATAAAACTTCTAGGAATTCCTCAGTTCATCTGCCTTTAGTTTTGCGAAGCCTTTTCTTTAACTCATTGGGAATGACTTTGTTGCTACCCATTAGTCTATGGGTGTTCGACCGAGCTGGTGACAGAATCTATGTTAGGTCCTTTATAGAATTCTTGAAGTGCACAGTTGATAAACTATTTGTTGTTGTCTGTTATTATCGTATGCGACAGTTCAAATCTACAAACGATGTTCTTCCAAACAAACCCTTGGACATTTCGAGCTATGATAAAAGCAAGTGGATCTACCTTTATCCATTTGGTGAAATAGTCGATTGCTACCAACAAATATTTGCATTGCCCCTTACCCGGACTGAATGAGCCAATGATTCCCTACTAGACAAAGGGCCAGGGTGCTCATGTGGTGCAATACTTCTAGCTTGGCATGCAATATGTTTCCAAACTCTTGACATTTGTGGCATTTCTTAGCGTACTCAACGTAGTCACTTTCCATACTCGACCAATAGTATCCTACTCGAAGAGTTTTGGCCACCTGAGATTGTCAAGTTGTGTGACACTTATTCAGTATATGACTCAATCGAAGGACCCTACTTCGGTCAAGAACATCTTGGCCTTGTATTACTCATTACTTTGCAAACTGATTATAGTTTTAAAAATATTTATTTTTTAAAAAAGTAAACAAAAATACATATACAAATAAAGAAGATATTTTTAAAATTTTTTATTTAAGTAATTGACCTTGTATGTATTTTCATCACAATAAAAGAATCAAGGTTATACAGTTTTGTTTTTAAAAGAAAAATTTATTAAAAAAATTATGAAACTTGACAGACCTTACTTATACTTATTTCTATTCACAATCAAGAATTAGAGTGTGAGTGACTATGTTTACAAATTGTATAATAAACAAAGATAACTTTTGTTACTTAAATTTTATTTAAAAAAAAGTATTTATAAAATAAAAAAAATAAAGTATTAAATAACTCGCGTTGAATATAAAATAATGTATATAATCATACACTTAATCAATCAACTATGTTTATACATGTGATTTACTTTAAAAATAAAATATAAAATAATATGTGTACATATAAAATTATTTAAAATAATGCTAGACCTGAGATGACACATGCAATCACACACATATCTAGACGAACGATCCATTTAATATAATGATAATGTAAGCAATGTAATTATATTAAAAAAAAAACGTTACCAAAAACTTTTACCTAAAAATATGGTGTATGTGACGATACTCATATTTAATAGTTATTTAAATAAAAAGTTTGATATTATTGTAATTATTAAATTAATTTTATATTCGTTGTAACTTTAAATTGATGGACTGAAAGTTTTACTGCCACTTGCAAATATGATAAGACAAAAAATAAAAGGTTAGAGGTCTATTAAAACTAAAATCCTCGAAATAAACTAATGTAACCCAAAAACTATTCCTAGAATAAAAAAACAAATAAAAACCTTTGACCAGCAAATCCCACAACAAATAAAATATAACTATAAGCGAACATCAAATCTAAAAAACTTTAATATTATAATTTCTTAATTAAAGTATTGTGGTTTTTGGACTTTTGGCCATCATTTTTTTTATGAACATGGTATATTTTTTTCATTTATGGGATAAAAATTCTTCCATCATGAATAAGTCATGATTTGGAAGATAATTTTGAAATAGAAAAGTCGTGCATTCGAGCACAACTTTAAGATAAAATAATTATCTATTTCTTTTTTAACTGAAATTGTGTTATTTATAAAGATTTAAATATAATATTTTTAAAGGCGTAGTGAAACAATTTTATTTTTTATTTTTAGATATTTTTTTAAAATTGAATATAATATTTTTAAAGTCGTGTCTGCCTACATGACTTCTATAAATTTGAAATTATTTTTGTTGCATCTTTTTATTTAGGTTAAGAAGTTGTGGGTTAGGCCACAACTTCGAGTCATTCTTTTTTTGTTCTATTTTTTATTTATATTAGATCAGCTAGTCCATTTTGTTTAATATTATATCATATAGTTTGTTTGTTTGTTTATATTAGATTATCTAGTTTGTTTGTCTACTCTAGATTGTCTAGTATGTTTGTTTGTTTTAGAATATCTTATTTGTTTGTGTACACTAGACTATCTAGTATGTTTCTCTATACTATATTGTCTAGTATATTTATTACACTATTGTCTAGTTTGTTTGTACAGACTACACAATCTAATATATTTGTTTATACTAGATGGTCAAGTGTTAAACAAATCAACTAGACGGTTTAGTGCACACAAACAAGGTAAGTAGTTTAGTGTACACAAACAGACTAGACAATCTAGAATAAACGACGTACTTATCAATATCCAATTTTGTTTGAGTGAAAAATAATGTTCCAAAAAAAAATAGTCATTTAGCTTAAGTTTAGATTTTATTGTTTTCTCTTATTTTTAAAAAATAATAATAATATTATAATCTTTTATTTTATTCTCTTTCTGTTTTGTTTTCATTTTAAGATAAAACATACAAAAAAATATGATTTAGTGTTTATCCTTTTTATCATTTTATAATATATATATATATATATATATATATATATATAGGTAGTTAGTGTTTTCATTTGCTTTATCATTTTATTTTCATAAATTAAAATTAAAAAGTTGCATCCCATTTCATTTTTATGAGTTAAAAAACAAAGTTTTAATAAATAATAAAAATAAAAATAGAAAATAAACGAAAAGAGAAAACATAAAATCGATGTATTTTATTAAGACCCAATCTATTAGGCTTCACATGAAAAATAAAAATGTCATCTGCTCCTTACACTCATCCTCTTTCTCTTCATACACCCCTCTTATCTTGATCAAGCCAATTTTCTTTCACAACTCCTCATTTTCTCAATACGCACACTCTTTCTCCCCACTTGGGCCAATAGGCCAAACTTTCTTCTCACACCCCCTGCATTGCCTTGTCTCTCCTATTGGGCCAGCACTCTTATCACTTCTTACACCATCCCCACATGTCAATCAATAATAAAATACACTTAATGTGTTTAATGTGTTTTAGTTTAAAAAATTGATTGAGAAAACAAATTTCTATGATAAAATGCAATGAATGCTCAGTGTAATAAAATGTAATGAAGTCTCAATTTTGAAAAGTAATTGGTTAAAACAAATGTTGAGGAACAAAAAGGTTAGAGAAAGATTTTGAAAGGGGGTCTTCATACAATGATAGACACTCTCACTCATCCTTCTTTGACACACACTACACTCACATTTTTCGTTCTCACTCACCCACTTTCTCACCGCACTCACAAAAAAAAAAACACTTACCCTCACTCTCGTGCTTCCACCATCACTGGTTTCACGACACACACACTCTCTTCACCCAACACACATTTATCCTCATATCTCGCACTCAATTTTCTTCTTTTGAAGGCACAAAAAAAAATCCTCTGCACCACCCTTGTTCATCCCATTCTTCACCTGCCCAACACAATTTTACCCTCACAATCTATAAGTCAGGTCCTGAACAAATAAAGGTTTACAAAATTTCCAGAGCTTAAATAGAAACAAGAAACAATAAAAGAAAAAACTAGTTCTTCCACTTGATATCCTTCAGAGTCAGGCCAATTTAATTAAGTAAAAATTAGTGTGATTTTCCCAATTATTATCTTTCTCTTTCTTTTTTGTATATATTGTTATTTGCTGGAATATTGAACCTTAGGGTAAACGACCTATTATATATTTGTCTGGGATTTTCTGGTTGTTTTGCAGGTGGGGGTTGGGTATGCATTTCTTGTCCATTCACACACACACTTTTACATATCATGAATGAGACCCTATACCATGTCTGAGAAAGCTTAGAATTAGAAAGGGATTGTGTAGCAATATTGATGGGATGTACTTTCTTTCTCAGTTTTTGCGAGAATCCTTGCTAGAGTTTGTTGTCTTCATTTGTATATACATAAAGTTTTTACCAATTGACATGGGTAATACGATGGAGTGATTCATAGCTCTAGTGGCCTTGAATCTCTATGTATTGGGAGCTATCCTATGTGAGTATGCATTTATAGGCTTAGATCTCAAGCGCTGTCATGCTAGACCTTGATTAGGGCACAAAGGGAGATTTTTGCATTCTTATACCCTTCACCATTTGTTTGTACATACCATATATCATGAATAAGTACCTCTTGAGGTACAAGCATGCATTGTTTTTCATTGTGATTTAGTCGCGTCGATTACATTGTTAGTTACATATCATGTTACTCAGCATTGTACATATAAGCATGCATATGCATCTTGTCTTCATTCGTACATTAATGATATTATATATATAATTTTCAAATTTATAACTCTTCTGCATTCTAATACCACCTTACATAATATATAATATTCATCCATAAGTTGTGACATACATACATTAGTTAGTTTTGCATGCATGTTACATCCAGACATGTATCATACAGCTTAACATTTAGACATTCATCATACATATAAACACGTATCACATATTTAGACAGACATCATACATCTAGGCATGCATCATAAATCTAAATATGCATAATACATTTAGACCTTCATCGTACATCTAAACATGCATCACATATTTAGACATGCATAATACATTTAAACATGTGTCATACATCTAGACATGCATCATACATCTAAATATGCATTATACATTTAGACCTTCATCATACATCTTAACGTGCATCACATACTTAGGCAAGCATCATACATCTAAATATGTATCATATATTTAGACCTTCATCATACATCTTAACATACATCATATATCTAGACATGCATTATGCATATAGACATGCATCATACATCTTGACATGCATCCATATTTCATTCCACAAAATACTTTTTTCTTTTGAAGGAATTTTGAAAATAAAATTTAAAAAAAAATTGCATTGCAAAACTTTCAAATTTATTTGTCTCCTATCTCAATGTTACCAAATTCATGATATGATATGGGAAAATGAAAAATAAAAAGGGAAAATTTTGAAAAATAATGAAAAAAATCGATCAAATGTTTGAATTAATTATTTTCTTCGATACAATCTTGGAATTCATGATATTGAAAAAACTAAAGGATAGAGATGTTGCATTTTCACAATTTAATAAGAGATAAAAATTGGCTTGTCCATTGAAGCATTTTCATGCATGTTGTTTGAAACCTTCTGGCCTTTCCTCATCCCCGAAATCCAAAAACAAAAGGATTTGACTTGGTAGCTATCATCATGGCCTGAAATAGCAAAACAAGAATATCACACGAGGGCAGAAACATCGGGTTTCTTTTAGTTGGCTAAACGACTAATCTCCAATCTCCAGAGGCAAATAAAACCTTTTAAAAAATAATGAAATTCGTTAGATTGAAAACCCACAAAGACGATCTAAGCAAAGATAGGATGAAAAGAAAAGAAAAAAAACAGAAGAAGAAAAAAAGAAAGAAAGAACGACACGTATTGGAAGTCAATGAATTTTGTTTCACTGTTAATCTCTTTGAAAATTAGGCAACCAGGATTAAAATGATATATGACTATGTTTCTTCATCCAAAACCAAAAGATTACAAATCCATTGCACTCTCTTTGAGCCCAAATAAATATTTCCTTTCAAAATACCCTAAATAAGGATCACCATTAAGATGAAACTCGGGTCAAGGTGTATGTTAAAAGTTTAAAAAAAAAATCAAATAGTAGAAATCCATCAAAGAACAATGTGAGTCCGCAACAAGAATTGTTATCACAAAGTGATAAAGAAAAGAAAATGAAAAGATAAATGAAAAAAAGATAAAATGATGAAAAATGATGGAATGGTTAATTTTTTTTTTCACAACACTTGGTTAGTGATTCTTGTTTTAAAAAGTAAGTCCATAAATAATTTTTCAGCCTTTATATCCTTTTCTTCATAACCTTGTAACCCTGGCCATGTTACAAACCTAATAAAGTCCACATTGATTGATAAATGATTGCCATGATTTTCATAAAGCTGAACCTTATAACAAAAGGATATGACTGACAATACGTGTCGGAAGAAAAAAAGAAAACAAAAGAAAAAAAAAGTAAAAAAAAAATGTTTGAAATGCTTTTAGTAGAAGGCAACCTTTTATTATCAACCAATAAGCCAATTGAGGGCAAGTTAACTGGGAATAACCCTATATTGGGGCAATCCTTTCTTTCTATCGTACAAAAACCAAATCACCTTTCATCTAGACCTTTCTTCACCCTTGTACATCTAAACTGGGGTAGTTTCCATTTGTTTCATACATATTCTTCCCTTTTAGGGATACAATTTTCTCTATATGATGATGCACCTTCATCAAACCTAGATATGTTTTTTGGCCTTACAAATAGGACATTCATTCTCACTTCACTTAGACTACCCAATACACCAAAATTTGGGCAGTCCTATTTCGCATGTATACCTTGCATAAAATTTTCCCTTTCAGAAGTAAATGCCAATGATAACATATCTGAGATTGTGCAATCCCAGCTTCCTTTAAATATTTTCAATTTTCTCTCCTATATTTTTCACGCACCTTTGGATTTAAGTGCATGCATTAAAATATTGTTTTAAAGGAAAAAGTCAAAGATGCCCTAATTTTAACATTAACTTCAGGATTTGCAACATCCCTCATTTTCAAGAACAAAACTTTGTTGTCAAATGAACTCAATAATGATGGTAAAGAGAACAATTGATTCTGAATGTCAACATCAAAATCCAGAAAAATTAAAAATTAAATAAAAAGGAAAAATGAAAAAAAAATAGAATCTCATGCATTCGTATATGTATTCTCATTCAAAAAAATAAAAAAATAGAATCTCATGCATTCTCATTAAAAAATGAAAAATAAAATCTCATGCATTCTCATTCAAAATAGAATTGAAAAGTAGAGTATCACATGTTAACACCAAGGCTTGCTAAGTGATCTGATGAGGTCAACATGGATCAAAGCTTGCTAAATGGATTATTTGAAGCCATCATGGACCTTGATGGAAGTTTTGGTTTAGAACTTAGGTTGGGTATGTGTGAGAGTACTTTTGGTTCAAAACCATAAGTTGCATGATATATCACTCAAGGAAAACTTCATAATTCACTTTGTTTTAGAAATAAATAATTAGAACTAAAGTGAGATTTAATAGCCTTTGAAAAATCTATTTTGTGAGAAAAATTAGTTAACTATTTTTAGAAATCAATCTACTGATTTTTCATGTTTTTTCAAAGAAAAATCAATCGATTGAATGGTAAGGGTGGGCGCATTTTTTTATTAACCTAAGACATTTGACTGATCATTTTGAGAAATTCTAGGAGAGAAAAATGTGCCCTTATTGTGAGAACTTGTTCTACACGATTTACATCAAGAAAATCATCAAGAACTTGAATCTTGGAGCCTTACTTTGAGTGATTTTCATGTAACCTTGGTTCAGCACCAGAGCTAAGTCTTCTGCACTGATTTGCATTTATTCTATCATCTGTTTTTGTGTAGAAGCATTGTTGTTTTTTCATTGCTATTGTATAGCGAGTGATTTGGTGGCAAGTTGCATGGGGTTTGTGATTTGTAATTGTGTGTTTGGTTTCCATATTGCATAGGGTTTGTAATTTGGGAGCGTGCAGTAGGGTTCTACACTGTTTTACAGCTACTGTGGAGTGCAATGGGTTGTGTGTTGCAGGGTGCAGTGGTGTCTTGCTTGGAGCAAGTGTAATTATATTGTATTGGATTGATCTTGGAGATCTTTTTAATGAAAATCATTTCTTGTTGGCAAAGGACTGGACGTAGCCATTGAGGAAGGGTGAACTAGTGTAAATCTTGGTGTTCTTGATCTCTCTTTCCCTCATCTTAACCACTTTTCAGTTCTGCTGTAATTTGGGTTTGTTGTCATTGTTTCAACTAATTGTTCATCGCGTTTAATCAATTGTTCATAACTACTGTTGTGTTTTGCGACTTCATCAATTGGTTGATCCACTTACTTAATTGATTGTTGTTTGTTCTTTATTCTTGTGTGCTATTTTCATCTGATCAGTTAATTGGTATTATGAAAACTCGCTTTCGTTAAGGAATTCCAATTTACTGTTTTCATTAAGGCTTGGCTTCAATCACAACCTAACCAAACTCTGACTTGTGGTGTTCATCCTTTTTCACACCTCAAGTATTGGACACCTAGAGATTGGTGATGTTTGCATCCCTTACAAAACTTTTATAGATATCAATCCGATCAAAATTTTGCTTCCATCTAGCTTAAAACTTACTACACCCTTCCAGAATATATCTTGCAATATTATCTTTACTCCTTTTGAGCTTGGAGTGAATGATTCCATTCAATAACTTTATGTTGGCACATATGGTTCTTACCAAATTATGTAGTAATAACCATTATTTCTACAAAAAATTTAAGCTCTTATCCTCTAACAAATTTAAATTAATTGATGTTTAGATACTATTGTGTAATAAAACATACACTTTTTACTTATTTTAAGAGCATCCAACTATGGGAATCATATATCTAATCATCCACTATTTTTTCTTATTTCTCAAAATTGTTCTTTTAACTCTTTTAGGCGGTGATAGAATTCATTCTAGAAAAATAGTGTGTAGTAAAAAAATAAACATATATTTTCAAAAATTGCAAGCAAGATAAAGGTGTAGGTCCTAATGTCCTTGCACAAAGGTTTTTTTCTTTTTAAAACATAAAAGGTTGCAACTGATCATTAAAGAATATTTATTTCAAATCATTGCCAAGGATGGAGTTTATTATTAATGTATATCAACCTCACCAGTCATGTATAACTACTCCTAACAGTCATGCATACTTTCACGGCTTACCGGTACTTCTTCGGCCTCTTGCCTACTCTTTTCCCAGCCTAACCATAACCAGTATGCATAACAGTAGGAACAACCATACATAAAAGGAAAGAACTGAAATTTATAAAGAGAAAGAACCTTAAAGCGGAATACTTCAGACATGTTTCTGATACACAGGATCCTCATAAGAGGCAAGTGTAGAGCATACTTCATATCTACGTTGCCATACCAGTTCATCGTACGTGG
>Ga0099824_1008287_pt1 | contig 13357 bp, 2 predicted proteins | sample SiratrowhiteBW_FD_76837 | JGI IMG/M metagenome (GOLD analysis project Ga0099824, IMG submission 76837) | Root nodule microbial communities of legume samples collected from California, USA - Siratro white BW | ecosystem: Host-associated > Plants > Roots > Nodule | place: USA: California... | reverse complement strand
TAAAATAAAAAAATATATATTAATAATAAAAAATATATATTAATATATAAAAAAAAAAAAAAATAAATAAAAAAAATATATATATATATATATATATATATATATATATATATAATTTCATTAATCATTACTAAGTTAACAATGAACTTTGATTATCAAGAAAAATGAATAAATAAATATTTATATATAATATATTGATGAAAACTGTGAAAGAAACTTAAATTTCATTAATCATTACTAACCTAACAATGAACTTTGATTATGATATTCTTTAAAAGATCCGATATAGATTGTCAGTGTCTTTTTAATGCTTATATGTTCATAGGGTATTATATTCTTCCAAAAACAGTGACAAGACACCAACAGACACAATCACTTCCATTTTGTTTCATCACTTCTTTACATAAAATAGCAGCAAATTTATAAAAGGATATGTAAATTTTATACCCCCAAAAACTGTGACCATGCACCAACAGACACAGTCACTTCTTAACACATAATTAATAACAAAAAAATTATAAAAATTGATAATTGAATATGCTCAAATCGATGATTATATTTAATAAAAATATCAAGCAATAATGGATGTGTACTTCATAAAATAATGAATCTATAAACAAAAGAAATCAAATGCGTGTAACCTTATCCTATAATATTAAGCTATGGCATATAATCGTGCACGTATAGACCACTTATTTGTCTATCCAGACCTCGAATTCAATGTCAGCTAGTGTATTTAGGAGTAAAAGTTGATGAGTATTTTTTTGGTATAAAGAAATTTTATTAAAATTTATCCAAAGATAAATATGGTCCACCCTAAATATATAGACAATTGCAATAGGAGTCACTTATACTATTCTGAAATTTAAGAATGAGTTTTAATGCAGTTTTACATTAAGGAATTAATGTGATTTTATTTTGGGTGAATACAGTAATTAATGTGATATTTGTAAAGATCATGAAACATATATATATTTGTAAGGATTGCACTGTTTTATAAAATATGTTAAAATTTTTAGATCTTTTAGTGAACAATTAGCAATGAATTCTCTGTGTAAATTAGTTATTCGATTTTATTTGATCATAAATAATTATATGTGATAAATTTCTTAATTACAATAGTTGTTCTAAAAATCATATTAATTATGAGTAATATATGATTAGATAACTGCGTAAAACAATTTATTATTAATTTTTTCTGATATATACAAATTCATCTTATTCAATAAATAATTAAATAATTTTAAATTCATATACTATGGTAGTGCTATTTTGATTTAATTACTAACTGAGTCAATTGAAGGAGCGAAAACAAAGAAGATGAATTTAATTTAAAATTATGTGAGTAACAGGGAAAATCTTGCCTTTCTTTTCATTCTATTTTTTTATAAGTTTATTACTTTTATTTATCATTTTTCTTTCTCTGCTTAATTAAACAAAGGTTAAATCTCAAGGCCCTGGTTTAGATTAAACTATTTCAAATTATTAAGGGCGGGGGGGTTTGCTTGCACTTGTAACAATATATAAAAGTTTAGGTTTTGTTTGTTTTCCGAATATGCCTTGTTAGTAAATTATTTAGACTTGTGAAAATACATATACAAACGCTAAAACGTCAATTCTAGAAAAAAAAATGTATTTGGATTAGTTGGACTTACATGAATGATGAATGATGAATGAGGATTGGTTGTTGTTAGAATATCTTTTAATCAAGGTAAAAAGAGCAAATATTTCTTCTTTTAAGTTTTAAGGTGTAAACTATATAAAAATGAAGATACGATAGTTTTGTGAAGTTCGCAAGAGATTATTAGTTTTTAATGTGATTGTAATTTTAAGAATATCATTGTAATATATTTTGAAAATGTATGATTATTGATAGAGGTTGAAAAATATTAGAGAATATTGTATTTTGTTGTTTAAATTGTTATTTTGTTTGATATTGTTGGTGTTTATTGTACTTGTTGTATGTATTAATTAATCATTAAGCAACACCATAAGAAAAAAGTGATTTAGAAACTAATTTTTAGTTATCAAATGAAATAGTTATTAATTGCAATCAAAATAATCACCAAATTATATTTTGGTTGCTAAATAACTATAAAATAGAAATAATGATTGAATTTAGTGACCAATTAAGTCAAATAATTGGTATCTAATATTAGCTATCAAAGTTTTAGTGACCTGTGCTATTAGATTCTAAATTAGTCTCTAACTTAATTAGATACCAATTTAGAATCTAATAGCACAGGTCACTAAAACTTTGATAGCTAATATTAGATACCAATTATTTGACTTAATTTGTCACTATATTCAATCATTAGTTATATTTTGTAGTTATTTAGCAACCAAAATTTAATTTGGTGACTATTTTGATCACAATTAACAACCATTTTATTTGGTAGCTAAATATTAGTCTCTAAATAACTTTTTTCTTTGTAGTGCAATATCTTGTATAACTTATTCAATATCTTGTAGCTCAAGTGATTATAATGATTCTCTCTCCTCTAAAAGCATATTGCTTGAACATTTGAGTAAGATATTCAAGTCATAAGACTAGTGACTCAAATGTCATTTATAAAAGAATAAATGTGAGCTAGAGATAAGATGTTGTACACCTATCATTACATTTTGGCAGTATGTGGCATGTGTCATGGATGTTCAAGAATTGATTGTACATTTAAGATCCTTTAACAATGAAGGAAATTCTAAAACTTGCTAGATTTATTCTAACAAATTGATACCACCCAAGTATTGGCTATAATGATCAAGTGATTAACTCTAAGTAGTTTTTGGAACAAGGAAATACTTGAGAGGGTGTTGATCTCGAGTGACAATTCACTGACATAGTGTTGCTTAAGCGAAATAAAGATTGTCTTATGTGTATTGATGATGTCTCTAAAACGAAGAACTTGTTCAAGTGACAATATACTTAGATAGTTATGATGATATATCATGCATAATTATTATGTATGATGTATGCCTTTACACGTGTATGTTGATATATAAAATATGAGATTAATTATATATGTATTGTATGCATGACATATATCATTTTTCAATGACCCTTCTGTAGGTGATGCATATAATTTTGGTATGTATGTATATAAGGTTTAATTTTGGATGAGTTATCCTAATTAGATGGTTGCATAGTTCTTAATAAATAATGTAGAGATATATAGTTAGTATAAGACATGAGAATCATAAAGTTTTATATTCTAATTTCATAATTGTTTAATCACTTAGACAAGATTTTAGATAATAAAAAACTAAAAACTGTTTATATTTTGTTTGCCAACATATGACTTTAATAGTAGTAACAAATTCTTATAAGAATTTGTTCAAATTGTGATATCTTCCCTTTCTAATAGAATGTGAGAGTAAATGAATAACTAGATAGTTTTTTTTTTGAATATTTATATATATTATTTTGAAAAATTTTATCTTCAAATAATTATTATACCGATATACAGTGCATAGTTATAGTTTATCAACCTAGAGTTATAACTATCATTTTTGGCTTTACAATAATAATATTGTGTAAAGTTTCAAATAAATTATTTTAATTTGATTCACCGAAAACGTGGTTCGAAGAGCGAAATAGAGAGAAAGAAAAGAAAAAAGAAATACAATGATTTTGGAAATTCTGTAAGACAGAAAGTAAAAGAAAAAACACGTGAGTGCTACACCTTTTATATTTTAGTAGAATTGTAAAAAAGGTACAATTTTATTTTAAAAATAATGGGGTAATTAATTAAGTATTGAATGTGATCGATTATCTATTTATTTAATCAGAAAAACTATTCGTAAAATACATATAATGGATTATACATATGTAACTGATTATATATTTGTTATACGTAAAGTTAAATTATTATTAGTTTTTGTTTATTTTTCATTTTACTCATATTTTCCTTCTACTAGTTAAAGAATTTTCTTTTGTCATTGGCATGCTCAAATAAACCCTTTTAGTCAGTCAGAAAGTCAGAACTTGGGAATGACATGATTAGACTATTGAATAAATATAACTGTAGTTTGAAATGTTAAACATATTTATAAATTAATTTTCTAATTTGATTCTTATTATGTAGATTTTTTAAATCGAGTCCTTGGAGTTTCTAAAACTAACTTATTATTTTTAACAGTTTTAAGATGTTAAAAAGAACTCTCAAAACTTACGTTTTATTTTATAATTTCAGGACTCAACTAAAACATTTATAAATAGTTCAGATATCTAAAAGTAAGTTAAACCTAAATGTTATAATGTTTTTATGATAGAATTGTATTAAAAATCACATTGTCTTATACTTTATAATAAAAAATAATACTTTTATTTCTTTAACCAATAGTTCAGCTAGTTAGTGTTTTTTAAATATAAAATGTTTAAATTATAGTTATTTAATTTTTCTAATACATTGACCTATTTATTATGTTAATAATATCTTAAAATAAATTATTATAATTATTAATTATATTAATAAATATTAAAATAAATATCTTTTTCCCATAACTTAAACATTAAAATTCAAGATGAACATAAAATGAAATTAAAATCTCAATTCACACATTGTTAAAACAAGAAATGATGGACTATAAGTACATTACTACAATATGGCAAAACTAGAAATATAATTAAGCGAATAACCATAAGCATGTATATGATGTGTAAATCCATATGAAAATGTTTTTTTTTTTTTTACCTTTTTGTTTATAATAATAAACAAAAATGATACTAAATATCTAAAGAAATTACTGTAAAAGTAAAATAATAAAATGAATGTATTTCATAAAATCTGGTTAGAATAATTTAAAGTAAAAATCAATAATAAGAACAACATGCAAGTTACTTATGAAATAATGAAGAAACAAAATAAGATAATAGAAATGTGAAGTGTAAAATGTGGGAGAATCTCTGATAAACGTGGACATGGGAACCTGTTGATGACAGGTGAGTCATCTTTTTGTAAACTGTATAATTTCAAGTACCCTAGTTCATGATTTTCTCCGCCAGACTCATTAGTGAGCTCAAACCCTATATATACGCACCATGTTCATCGATTTCTATGTACAAAAACCAGATCGAGGAAATAGCTGTAGTAGAGTAGCCACTATAAAAGGAGAGAGATGGAGATTGTAGATTACTAGATTCACTCTATTGTAGTGTCACTGCCTCACCAGAGTCTAATAAAGAATAGTGCACAACAGTGGAGTGAAGTGACTGGCACATAGAGAGACTTAAAAGAAGTAACGGGAACCCCACTTTTCCATCCTCACTTTCCTGTTTTTTTACTCTTTATTCACTGTACTTACACAGTACAACATTTATGTCGGTTTGTGTGAGTGTGTGTGATAAGGCTCTTCCTTTTGCTTCAGAGAGATAAAAAAATTGAGAGAAGGAGAAACGTGATGGGAAATGAAAATCTCCTTTCTTGCTAGTTCTGGTTTTTCTATCTCTGGTTTGAGTTGTGACTGGAGAAAAATCCTCTCACCATGGAATTTTTCCATTCCCTGGAAAAGGAAAAGATGATATTTGCTTACCCTTTGTTTCGTTTTTTGTTTTTGGAAACAGTGCTTTTACTGTTTTGCCAAATTTGTGTGGATGTGAGATCTTTAATCGTTTTTCCTTCTCTGACTCTCACGAAGACATTGACTACTCTCCCTATTCCCTCTCTCTCTCTTTCTGCTACTTCATTAACACAGTTTCTCTTCCGTGATTTCTGCTTCTTCTGTCCCTTTGATTTTTTTTTTTCAATTTTCTAGCTGTTTATTTTTCCTGCTCAGATAAAGTTATATGGAACTCATTCTGTGTTCTAAGTCATATTTCATCTCACCCCTTTCTTTGTCGATTTGGTTCCTTTTCTCCTTTAGCTGTTGTGCCTGAGATACTCTTCTTTGGTCGAAGCTTTTGTTTTTTCTGGTTCGCTTTGAGGGAAGAACCGGGGAAGTATATTAAGTTAAAGATGCACTTAGTTTGGTTGTGATTCATGTTGTTGCATAAAGAAGTTGACCCTTTGATTTTTGTGCCTATGAACATTACATTACATACTCTTGTGTGATTTGATCATATAAGTTACTGCATTCGATTTTTTTTCTTCTGCTGTGTCCGATCGTGATCTTTATATGCAGTGTATTTATTGGTGTATCTATTTTTCATCTGTTTTGAATGATATTCAAAGGGTTAGAAAGAGGACACTGTTCTAGTATGATGAAGGAAAAATATTTGAGAATCGTAATCTATTTTTTCCGAGTACTCTGATATTTTTAGGTCCTAGGGTTAGGGTTCTTGTAAAAGAGATGTGTTTTTAATATCTTAGAAGCCGATTTCACTGAAGTTGTTATATAATGTCTATTAGCTTTATATTCCTTAGCAGTCTGCATGCTAGTTAACAATGATTAAAATGTTGTAATACTTAATTAATCAGTGTTAAGCGTTTAAGTGCTTGGCAGAAAATGATTCCCTCTTTCTGAAAAAGTATACCATGTTTGGTCTTACCCATGAATACTAATTAAAGGTTGTTATAGTCTTCTGTATCTGTCACTATATCTGCATACTGTTTATAATGTTTGTCAATATGAATCTCAGATCCCTCAATCCTTGCATTATTGTTAATGATTTCCTTCTATGCCTACTAATGAGAGCATTCTAGTTCTGTCCTTCTAGTTTCATCTTTGTTTGTTGAATTCCATTTGTTTACCTTCTTGGATATACTATACATGTTTATTTATTTATTTAATTTTATTGCAGCATTTTTGCTTGGTCTTTGAATTAAATTAATTGGTAGCGGATTTCATGAATGAAATGTTATGTGAAGATTCTCACCCATTATAGTCTTTTAAATTTTGTCTGATCTTTAGATCTGATGGAATATTGTTGTTGTAACATTTTTGGTACAAATTTTTCTCATATGCTATGTATCAATTTTGGATCAAGAATAATGAAGGTGTAGTGTGAGAAATAGTTTAAGAGAGCTTCCTTCAGTCCACTCATGGATGGGTAGAGGGTTTGGATTATCTGCTGACTCATTCATTCAAACACAATAGAATTGAGTTTATGGTATGCTATTGTGAATGTGTGAATGATGCAGGAGGTAAAATTCATCTTTTTCTTGTCTTTGCTTGGACTGAAGGGAGCTCCCTTTTAATATTTATGTCATTATATTGTAGTAACAATTTTTATCATGTTACCTTTTCTTCATCTTATTATTATCTCTATATATACTCTTTACTCAAGACTTGCTCATCGTTTCAATTGTTTATTCACTTTCCCCTCATACTCTTTGGCATGAAAGATATGTACAATTTCATTTGAATGTCTTTCAATGAAATCTGAAACTAATGGATTATTATAATCATTACTTGTTATGGAAATTATAGTTCATTTACCATTTTATTTGTCTTCAATGAGCAATCTCAGTTATGGTTGCAAATTATCCATCAAGAGTTTATTTCGTTATTTAACTTGTTGCCCCTGATATATTTCATGCACTGGCAGAACTCATTAATTAGGAAGACTTTTGTTTTTAGTTTTAAATGGGTATTATAATTTGGCAAGCCACTAATTATTTAAGTGTGTTGCACATTCTTTTTTAATAAAGCTGAAATTTATTTATGTTCTCAAACTTTTAATCACTTTAATTATTAACATATATTTACATCCTCTTTGCTCTAAACCCCAAAGCTTAGTGGGTAGTCACGGTTTTGTGTTGGATTTGGGAAAATTGTGGAATGAATTTACCTGTATTAGGGAAATAAGAAACAAGCAACAAAGCTCTTATCTTTAGGTGGCACGTCCAAATCCAATCTCTTTTAACATATACTATTTTGGTTATAATTTATAGAAATTTAAATTTAGAGTAAAAGGTTGATCTAGCAAGTTTTATTGTAACCTATATATAACAAGTTGGACAAAATGTTTTCAACAATTTCTTTTTATTTTTTGACGTTGCCAATTTGATATTTTATTTTTTCGTCTTTCCGTTGGGTTTGGGCCGTTAAATTATATATATATATATATATATATATATATATATATATCTTTAAATTCTGGTTTGGTTTTAGATTTTCTTGATTTCCATTAATATCTATGTAGGGCAAAAAAAATAGTTTGTTTCAGAAGGAACTATTAATAAAATGTACAAAGATATCAAGTGTAGAAACCCAGGAGACTACATTAGTATTTATTTTTGTATCTATTTTCCCACACATATGTTGGTGGTGGAAATGAACTTACGATAAGAGTTATTGCTTTTGTATGGTACTAACTACTTACCCTTGCTATCACATGATTTGTCACCCACAAGATTCTGTATTATGTAAAGTATTAGTAGTTCAGATTTTGTACATTTACATCATGTTGTCATTATCCTAAACAGTGATGTGGACCCTGTATTGTCTCCTAATTTTGAAGGTGCAACATACATGCATGGGCGATACAATATAGTATATGAAAATTGATCTTCCACCAACTATGCCCTTAATTTTTAATTTAGGTATGCATGTATTTGTAGCTTCCTATATCATTTATGCAACAAATTCTTTTCACTGTAGCTTACACATCAGTAATTTGATGAATTTATTTTGAAGGGTTTATATATATATATATATATATATATATATATATATATTATGTGAGAATGTTCCATCTTGTCAACAAATCTGACGATTATTTGAATATATTGAGTTAATTAATCTAGAGGTGATGAAACAATTTTAGGAAAAATTCATGTGTTATAAAGTTATTTAAATAACAAGATGTTAATTTTTTAATTAATATTTAATTTTATGTTGATTAAGAAAGTTAGGGTCACTGAAATTATTTTAATACTTCTGATTTTATAAAATAAATAATTCTAGTCTCTATTAGAAACAATATATAGATCTAAATGTAAGATACATTTAAAACACATAATTAAATATTTAATAATAAGATATTAGAAATTTTTTATATATGTATCACGTTCTTTTGGATTCTAATATAAATTTGTTTTTTTGTGTGATACTAATTTTTAACTATCTCCCATATATTTAATATTAATGTTATAAGACTGTCTGCACGTTTATTTGTCATCCTCTTGATGATTATGACTTAAGGTAATTTATAATTTTTATTTTTGTAAAGTAAAAGTATTAAATTAATCTAATTATCACTAATACTTCTAATAATGTGAATTTGTATTTAAATAAAGAAAGTTATATATATATATATATATATATATATATATATTATTTTGTAAAAGAGATTTATATAAACAACATAATGTTTTACAAATATATAATAAATATCTATAAATAATTTTATGTTAAATATGGAAGTAATTTTTATAATGTATTTATTTTGTTATTTAGGAGCAATATAAAGTTTTATCAATTTTGGTAATATAAAGTTGTATGGTTTTGTATTAGATAAGGAAGAGTTTTGGCTGTCACAAGTGGTCTTAACATTCATCACTATGATAAGTGATATCGATATGGTGTTATTGTTAGTTTTGACAATCTATGATGTAACATTTTGTCTGTTCAGCTATGACTTAACAGCGACTCCAATAGTAAGTTAGTTTTTTCTATCCTAAGAATCAAAATGAAAAAAGTACAAGTATTTCAGTGTCAAATCATCACTAAATTAAAAAGATAAGTAGAATATTCAAGTTTTTTTTATCAACAACTTCTCTTAATATTTTCTCCTGTTTACTTTTTATTTTGATTATGTACTATAGTCTGAATATCATGTTGAGTACTATAGGTAGAATACAGCACAAAAGGGTTTGAGGTTCCTCAGGAATTATTTATTGATTTATATTGATTTTGGGTGACTAGCTGGCTATAAACTGTCACAGATGCCTCACAAATATACTACCTAGCTCCATTGATTGCAGTGTAGTGTGTGTCTGCTGTGTGGGTATATCACTTTATTTCAAAACATCTATAAAAGCAAACTTTGGTCTGTTTTAGAACCCAAAGGTTTGATTCTTAGTTGGAACTCAAAGACCATCATATGCATAGAATAGGGCCAAGTTAGCCTGTGATTGTAACACATTTTACTGTGATGAGTCAATTTCAGGTACTTCTTGTTGCCAGAACAATCATCATGAAAGGTGCACTATGAGATTGAGAAGCAACCTGGGTTCATTGGATAGAAAATAATAAAAAATGAGAAGAAAACGTACATTGCATTTTTTTATTACAAGAAATTAAGAATTGACTAAAGTGGTTGGTTATAAAGTGTATTGTCATTCTCTTTTAATTTCCTTTTATGAAAAGCAAAGAAAATTCTTTGTTCTATATACAAATGGCTACTGATGAACCTTCCAGTGTTGCAGTGTCTGAAATTAAATATTAGAAACTCTGTCTTCTTGTCCATCAGTCACTACTTGGATCTAGGAGGTTGGAACTTGGAGCTATACCGTTCTACCATAGTTGAAATTTATAAATATTTGAATCAATATGGAGTTTACCCTAACCAATGATCTTATGTTTACTTATTCTTTACCCTAATATTCCCTTAATATTTTATGTTTGTATTTTTGAGTATTTAAATTGTTTTGGAACTGGTGGGATATCTATTCTCAGACAGAGCATATGTTGTTTAGGGTGTCATTTTTTGCAATTTAAATATGATATTTTGGGTTTTTAAAAGGTTTTGGCAAAAGTACTTTTTTCTTGAGACAATATACTTCCAACTCTTGAGGCAATAGTTCCAATATGGAATAATATTATTTAAGTACATTTGCATGTGTTTAACTGAACAAGCTTCAAAACTAAGTCAGTTTCTTTAGGAGTTCGAGGTGCAAGTACGCATGAACTGAATTTTTTACATTTTCTTTACTTTTTAATTACTTTTTAATGACTAAATGCTGGATGTTTGAAGAGATGGCAGTATGTTATTTGGTCCTTAGTGTTAATTAAAAAAAAAAATCATCTCCTAAATCTGGAGAGGATTTTGCCCTAACTCTCTTCTTCGTCTCTATTTGCTAGAATCTACTAGTATTTTAACTTTTTGTTTGTTTAACGTTGATGTCATTCTAGTTCAGGACCACTACTTTTGTTATGTTTGGTCAGCACTGTTTTGGATTCCACTAAATTGACAGTGTGAAATTTGAGGTATAACACTTTATTGCTTGTTCTTTTTTTAGTTTATTCTACTGAAATATATTTGTTTTATTTTGGCTATTTTCTTACTACTTAGTAGTATACTACATAAATATTATATTACAAGTATTAATTAAACAATAATAAGTTATGTTTATTAATTTTATTGTTTTATTTATTTATTTATTTTGAAAAAAAATGAATAAAATAAAAGGAAAACTCATGGGTGATCCAACCCTTGTTGTTTTTATAATGCTATTATAACAGATAATAGAATAGACTGGTGTGAAATTCATTGAGTATTTAAATGATTTATTTAACTAAAAGCTGTGTGTAGCATTGTGTGCAAATGGGTACATTGTTGTTACACTATTACAAAAAATATTAATATAAAAATTGTGATGTTGTTTATCTTGTTACATGTATAACCTCTAATGTTATATCTTGTACTTTTTTAATTTATTTTATTGTATTTACTATTAAAGTATTTTTAAATTTATTTTTACACAAGGTAAAATTTGATTGTTGAATTCAGGTTACTGTATTTGTACTCATCTGCATGTTGGATGATGTGATTCACTGCATCTTGTATAATACAAAAGTGTATACACTCCTCTAAGTTCTCACATATATCTTCCCTACATTGGTGGTCCAATGAGAATTTGAATGTTAGTATCTTAAGTGAGGTTGAATCATGTTCACATGAGTGCATGCATGCATACAATAATTTTGATGGTGAAACCATTTTATCTTGTGCTAATGCAAGTGGGGTGTGCAGAGACCATGAGTTATGGCTGAAGGATTCTGCATTTCAAAGGGCAAACAGCACTGGAACAAGGACAAAAAAATAAATATAGATATGAAGAAAAAGATAGGGAAAAGGAATCCCATAAAGAAGACACCTACATGTGCTTCCCATGGTAATAGGGCTTCAAGTTGAGCATTCATGGTTTCTTGGCAGGGCCAATAGCATGCTCCATAACATGCGGTGGAATTGTACACTAATTGCATTTGGAAAATGACTTTACATAACACTCTTCCATCTTTCTGGGTAGGGGCTAACCTATGTATGTGTCATGTGTTTTGTTTCTATATATGGTAATGTCTTTGATTAGGTTCTTCAAGGTTTTTATATGGAACAGGGTTTTTAAATGTACAAGAGTATATAATAAATTCACCTTGATTCAAAAAGAATAATTTTGTAAATTTTTAACTTGTTTGAACATAACTAGTGAACCTCAAGACAGTACTAGATTTTGAATGTCATTTGTTCTTCAACCATTTGTTATTCTCCCTAAAAGAAAACAAATTTTTGTGACAGTTGATTTATTACACACACAAATTTTTGGTAGAGGAGTGTCAACAAATGCAACATAGTCTGTGTAATGTGGAGTTGTGTTGCAAGATCTCAGTAGGGCTAGTTTGTAGATAGATTTATAAATACAATAGGATTTGAAACTGGTAGGTTGCATATAAGAGGTAGATGGGAAATGAGTATGTACAGAAGTATTATGTAATAAGTATGGATTCATGTCTGGCATGTGAACGAGGGTAAGGGGTGTGGTACTTTTTGTCTACTCCTCCTATCCCTACCCCTACTAATACCTCTCCAATGCTAATAAAAATAATTGTAAAATGTGAGTAAAGATTAATGTATATGATTAAAACATGTTGGTAACCATAGAAGTATTAAAAACATTTTGTTAATACAAAACTAAATTTATAGTAAAAAAGTTGGAGATCATTTAGGAAATGTACAACATTAATTCTAAGTGTTATCAGCTTCATTGTTTTCTTGTTATTGTTCATCTTTTTTTCACTGGAGGAGTAGTCAGTGTTATCTTCTTCCAAATCTATAGGGAATTATAGTTCAATTTCAAAAGTGACTACAAGATTTTGGTGCAAAAATTCTTTATAATAATTATAAGTTTTTATTGCGCAATATTGTCTCAGTATAACATAATTTTTTTCAATAAAGTGTCCTTGTATTTTACTCTGTACCTTGAGCAATGACAAAAGGAACATAATTATAATATCTTCTATTTACTTTAATTTTAACACTGTCATACTCATTTTTTATTTTTTATATTTATATTTATTTTAATTTTAAAAAGAACATTTTACTTTATGATTAAACAACTTAGAAATCATTTTTTATATTAATCATTTTTTTGAATTATATATATATATATATATATATATATATATATATATATATATATATATATATTTTTTTTTTTTTTTTTTATTTTTTTTTTTTTTTTTTTTTTTTTTTTTT
>Ga0099824_1008286_pt1 | contig 13358 bp, 6 predicted proteins | sample SiratrowhiteBW_FD_76837 | JGI IMG/M metagenome (GOLD analysis project Ga0099824, IMG submission 76837) | Root nodule microbial communities of legume samples collected from California, USA - Siratro white BW | ecosystem: Host-associated > Plants > Roots > Nodule | place: USA: California... | reverse complement strand
TAGTGGATTACGTGACGTTGGTGGTTTAACCGACGTCATTTTCAACGTCTCCTGGGTCAACGTCGGATCGGGATCCGACGATAAAAGTCTCTCATAACCGACGATAAATGCCTTTCTTCTACTAGTGAATTTATTTACCACTTGCTTCTTCCAAATTGGATCCGCATGTTGGTTGTAGACTCAAATCTACTTGGACTGCATAGAAATTTCTGGTGCTGAGATTGATGACTATGTACCATATTGGTTTTGGAACAAGTTACAATCTATGAGTGAGATGAATATTTTTCACAACAGTCTCAAAGGTACTATCCCAAATTTACAACTCAAGCTTCCAATTCTTAAGTCAAATGATGGTGGAATTCCTGTTTTTTATCACAAACTTACACATTGGATCTTTCTGAAACCGATTCAAACACATTCTTGTGTAGAAGAAATGCAACCAAAATCATGTACATTTTGAGTTTGTCAAATAATCAAATAATGGAGCAGTTGCGTGACTGTTTGGAACATTTAAATTCATTACGAGTTCTTGATCTAAGCAATAATAATTTGTCAGGGAAGATTCCACAATCCATGGGCACTCTTGTTAATTTGAAAGCTTTGATCATACGAAACAACAAATAAACAGGAGCCCTACCACTCACACTGAAGAACTGCACCTGTTTGGATGTATTAGACTTGAGTGAAAATATATTTTCTTATCCTATTCTCTCATGGATTGGAGTAAGTCTACAACAATTACGAATCTTGAATTTGCGGGTAAATCACTTCTTTGAGACAAATTCACCTCTTGGATCTTTGAAGGAATAACTTGTCAGGAGGAATTCCAACATGTTTGAAAAATTTTACAGCAATGTTGGGAAGGGAAATAATTAAAAGTGGAAGAATATATAAAGGCCATGCAATGTATGACTCGAATGTGTTAGTGATGTGGAAAGGTAAGGAGCATAAGGACTGGAATCCAGAGAATCTTCTAGAGAGCATTGATCTCTCAAGTAAAGATTTAACAGGTGAAATACCAAAAGAGCTTGGATATTTACACGGATTACTTTCTTTGAATTTATCGAGAACGGAGAAATTCCCTCTGGTATTAGGAATTTAAATTTATTAGAATTTCTTGACTTATCAAGAAATCAATTCTCTTATTTGTTATAAATCTAGAATGAGTATATCTGATTCTCATGTTTGTTTATTCTGTGCTTTTACAACTGCTAGTTATAAAGAAATCGCAGGTGGTGTGCTCGTTTTTTAGAAATTTTCTTGTTTTGAAATGATTTTTCTATTGATATCTAAAATGTGAAGGTTTTGATGACGCTACAAATAAATAATGTTAGCTAATCCTATTTTTCATGTCTGCATCTGAATATTTCATAAGCTCTGTCAAAATCTAAGAACATAGCATTGCCATTAGCTTACTTTCTTATATTGTACGTTTCCACACCTTTGCGTTCTATGAACAAATTCAACCATGTAATGAAAGTCCGAGATTACATTAAAATACTGCTTCTACGGCAAGAAAAATGCAGAATTGTCGCACAAAATTGGGTAGTCGGAATTGTTGTTCCAAGTATTGTAATAAGAGCATTTTTTTGTATGCAACAATGTAATTAGAACCATCTACTTACTGTCAAGACGAAGACAAAATTATTACAATTATAACAATGCAAAACTCAGAAAAAGTACAACTGTAACTGAAACGCTGACAAGCAATTCTGAAGAATAGCGGTTGATTCCATTGACAAACAATATTACAGGTAAGTTGGTTATAATGTCAACTAGTCCATCAAGAAAACGAGTAGAAAACTATGAGGTATATGATTTTGGAACAAAGAGGGCACAAATTATTTTGACACATCATTTGGTGGAACACAACCTTCACATAAGAATTTTTAAAAGTCGTTCTACTAAGACTTGGAGCAATTTCAATTGAAGAGGAGGAAGAAGATCGGGCACTGGCGCCAAGAATTGCTACAATTTACTGTAATTCACATTCGGAATAGAAGTAAAAACAATTCTCTAAAAGCCATGGAGTTGAAACAACAGGTGAAAAGCTCCCCGATTTTCTTCCACAACAAACTGCGCTTAACCATCAGTGACCATGTGTCTTTGAAAAAAGAAACACTTTGTTAAGAGAAACAATACTATATCAGTAATCCCCATGTCTCAAGAATTAGTCTCCCACTATCACGCAGAGAAAAAATTTCTTTGGTGCACGATAAAAAAAAAAAAAAATCACCATTTCTCACCGCATTAAAAGGTTATGAAAGAGTGAGTTTTTTTATTGTTTATTTTAAAAAAATGTTTGTTTAAATAAAATAAGTAGATTTGTGTTCTTTCTATGTTTGCCTAATCTATTATTTTTAAACAGTTTTTCATTCTTTTTAACAAAATTTGATTATTAGACAAGTGATTTTTTCTAAAACTTACTTATTTTGAAAACACTTATTTCATGTTTAATTAAACTGACCCAATGCCAAAATTATTGCTTTAATATACATTACTTGGACAGATATTCTCGTTTGTATTGAACTACTGCTCCAATGCCTCTGTTCCCCTACGAGGCTATCTAGAAACACATTTACTTGAAATGCAGGAAAAAATGTTCATAATGAACATAAAGAAAGAACTGAAACATTTACCCAAAATCAGAAGTCACAATCAATACATAACCTCTCAAGAAGACATAGACCAGTCAAACTAGTAGAACAACAAAATGTCCATGTGTACTAACATCAGAGGACTTCAGTACTATTAGAGGATGAAGGCATGGAGTATCCATTTTAGTTAGATATTAGTACTACGTAGTGATTTTCCCCGACGAAAACCAGAGTATTATTTCTCTACTTTCATATCTGACCATGTTTGATGGTATACTAACATATTATATAGCAAATGAGAAACATTGGCAATTTTCAAAAAAGTACAAACTTCAGAATCTCTAGCATAAATTGTCTTCATTCTTGACGAAATTCCACTTTTGATGGGGATGAACTACAATATAATGTATAGTTTATTCTATGAAATTAACATTAGAGTAATTTGTACATGCTTACTCCATACTACTGAAACAAGAAACAACGAGGCCCGATTAAATTGAAAAATATTTAATAGTTCAGCAGGAACTGTAGGCCGAAGCCTGAAACTGAAGTTATTTGTGATATACGTGAAATGTGAAACACTGTTTACTTTGTTAGAACTTAACAAAAATATATTTGAGCACAAAAGGGAGAATAAATTTCATTTGAAATCAAATTTTCTTATTTGAATATCCTTTAAAAAGGAAAGGAATAAGAATAGACCATATAACATTTTAATTACCTTTTTTCATTTTTACACAATTTTATAATCTCACTCTAGAATTGAGAACTTAACATCCCTTCCCTCTCTCATGAACACCCTCACCCAAAAAAAATTCATACATACCCTAAAAGAACCAGATGTTCGGCATATAATTTAGCATCCCACATTAACATAATTATGATCTATGGACAAAAATGGTCTATGGAGTTTTAAAACAAAGACTGTACTCCACATGATGAAGTACGGTCGGACAAGTTCCAATTCAACAGACATATGGCAAACTGTTCAATCCTCAAGTCTATGTTCGATAATCAATATAAAAATATAAATGTCAAAAAGAGAAAACAACTAAAGAGTGTGACTAATACTATAAGAGAGAAGCAAAGAACAATAAAAACACAAACGAGCATTCGTTGTGTGACCAACTCATATATTCATACAACATGCAAGGTGACATTCATGTGCCTTATTCTAAACAAATCTTAGAATCATAGTATCCTAGAATCATCACTCCTCACCCAATCATAAACTTCCCTCAACTATGCCATAAAACGGTAAAACCATTTAATTTCTTTTGGTGAAACACCAGAGGATGATAAACAAAACACAAAACCAACAAGGTGAAGCCCAAAGGAACTAAAAGAATAAAATGAGTAGGAGCCTCAAAACTCCTCAAAGAAACCTAAGAGTGAAGCCTGTGTCCAGCAAAAGAATCAACAACCTGGTTTGTTTCTGTAAGAACATGGCACCACTGAACCTGACCATCACCAACATGTCTTTTTGAAATTGAGAAACAGCATTATGCAGAGGAGGAAAACTATTATAACAATTAGTATTGTGACAACTTGTGTGTAACCATTAACAAATTTCAAGCAAAAGGACAACTAAAACAACATTCAAGAACCTACATTTGTATCTGCTACCTCAGTACCCCAGTTTCCATGACAAATAATTTCTACTGAAACATTCTACAAGAAGTAACTCATTGAAAACCCAAAACACAAATCCAAACATAAATAGAGCAATAAAGAACAAAAATAGTGAAAATACGAACTCAGGCAGTGGAAACAGAAACTTGAGTTTCTCTTTCACTCAACTCCTTCCTCCTAAGATACTCCCGCAAAATCCCAAGCCTCGCCGTCTCAAAAGCGAAGTACCCCAACGCCGAAAAGCACGCGCTGTGAAGCACCCTAGGCCCCATGCCACGTGTCAGCCCCACCCATCCTTCTTCCTTCAAAATTTGCTTCACCGTCGCTGAAACGCCGTCGTACATAACCGCCGCAACCTTATTCACCCCCTCGCCGCGCACCTGTGTCATCAACCTCGTCTTCACCACGTCCAACGGCGTCGTAAGCGACGCCGAAATCGCCCCCGCGAGAGCCCCACAAAGAACGCTCTGAACCGGCTCCAAGTGGTTCTTCTCCGTTTTCTGGAGCACCGCGGCTTTTAAATACTCGAAGGAGGAATAACTCAGAACCCCTGCCGGTAGGTTTCGGAGCAACGTTGCGGAGTACCCAGCGTAGAGGCCCATAACGCCGTCGTTTTGGAGAATTTCGACGAGGACTTGCCAGGAGCGTCCCTTGGCGCCGGCCTGCATTCGCTGCGTGATGAGCTCCTTAGGTACCATGATCGCCGACGAGGCGACGTTCCCCATGGCGCCGGCGGTTGGAGGGATCAGGACGGCGGGGAAATTTTCGAGTTTGCCAAGGAACGATTTGCCAAACTCGCAGGTGCCGAAGTAGACGGCGGATGAGGCCGTTGAGCCGACTATGACGGCGGAGACGCCGCTGTAGAAGCCGAGGAGGCCGCTGGACTGGAACGTTTTCACGACAGCGTCGAGGGCGTTTTTGTAAATTTGTGCAGCGCCTTTGGTCTGCATCTTGGTTTTGATGGTGTCGAGGGGGAGGAGGCAAACGTAGGTGAAGGCGCCGGCGAGGCCGCCTGCGGTGGCGCCAATTAGGGCCCGATCAAAGAGGGGGAGGGCTTTGAGGGGCTGGGGTTTTGGGCTGGGCCGGGGCCACTTGGCGGAGGTGGTGCAGGCGAAGGGGGGGAAGTGGGTGAGGAGGGAAGGGAAGTCGGAGAGGGTTGTGGAGATTGAGATTTCATGGGGCTTCGGAGAAGGGAGGCCGAGAGAGGAAGAGACCCTGGCCTCCATTGCAGAGTGAAGAGTGTGTAGTATTGTTTCTGAGGTGCGAAATTGAGATTGCGCAACGCAGAAGAAGACGAACCACAACGTCGTCGTTTTGGCTTCTGTAAAACTACATAGGTCGCTGAAACGAAATGGTGAAAAAAAAGGGAATCACAAAAACACCGCAGTTGGTGACTCGGCTCTTGTTTGTTTGCACTTTGCAACACTGTCTCACGTTAGTCTGGTGAAAAAAAGAAACTTTAACTTCTGTAGCGTTTTTCTTTCTTTGATAAAAATAAATGTTGTGATTAAATAATTAAAATGATAGTTATGTTTTTAAAATACTATGCGTATAATATTTCCAAATATTCTTCTAGTGCTTGTTTGAAGAAGATGACGACGAGGAGATGTTATTATAAAAAAAATTTGTATGAATAATCAAAATTATATTAAAAAGTATTAAAAAGTAGAGATTGAAGAACACTCAATACACATAAGGGTCATATACAATTCCGAATCAAGATTAAAGAATACCTTCCACATTTTTTATTTGTGTAATTTTTATTTATTGTGTCTGTGATATTGAAACAACAGAACATCATCTTATCAAATACCTCATCATAAAAATTATGAAAAAAGTCATTCTAAAATACCTTGATATATGGACTATTGATTAGATAAGTTAATTACCTAAGGCTAAATAATCTTTCGTTCTTGAGTTTCTAGCTAAAGTTTAAAGTCATTTTGACATAAGGTTTATAAACCAGGTTAACCAAATACATAATAATACATTAAAGAAAAAGTTACATTAATGAGTAAGATAAACTTAAGACCTTAAGGTAAGAATTGTAGTCAATCAAATAAGCATATACAATCTCTTAACCAGTTATCTAAACAGCAAGATTATATTAAAGATCGGCAAAATTTCTAACAATACAATCGCAAACATCACTATATTAATTAACTACAACTTATATAAATCTCTTCACTAAAGGCCATATTTTTCATTTTATTTTGCTAGACATTGTTTCATGAAGTTGTAGTCGTATGCTGAATAGGAGTTCCTTCTGTATTTCTTCCACGATGTTGAGATAATGAAAAGCAAATTTTTAACTAGTTTTTCTTTCTCTTTGTTGCTTTGTCCCATCAAATAAAGTACAATTGATGCAATTGGATCATAACTAGATCTTGAATAAAAGGACACAAGTATGCATAAGCTCGAAACCTCGTCAAGGCCTAAATAAGAAGGTTTAACAACAAAAATTTTGGCAAAAACTTACTTCTTTTGAACCTTCATCCCATCACGAAACGACAAACATACCTTCTAAATTTATAATTAAATAGATTCTGGTATTTATTTTTAAGAATACATTTTGTAATTTTATATTCCAAAATATATTTTCTTAATAGATTTTTCAGGAAACATTTTTCCAGATTTTAAATTTTACGTTTCGAAAAATGGTTTTCAAAAATGGGATGCAGAAAGTTTTTGTCAAAAAAACTTCGCACCAAATGAACCTTCAACATTCTCTTTTATTGCTTTTGAAGTTGGACCAACAAATCATTCATTGTGTTGGTTACATTGAAACAATAAAATATGGCTTTCTTCGTCTCTCCTTTCATCAAAGATCAAAATTCATAATAAATGCTCTAAATCCGTGGAAAACACATATTTTCTACCCTCGAAATTTCGTAGCTAATTTAGCTGGTAGGAAATATTTCCCACAGATTTTTTTACGCAAACATATAACCAACTTGTTACAAGAACTGAGAATGTCCTCAAATACTTAATATAATTAAAATGTTTATGACATTCACACATTAATAAAACTAACTTAAAAAATCATTATTTTTTTTTTGTTATATGATACCACTCATTTGTGCATATATTACATATATAAAATAAGTATGAATTCTTCAATATTGTTGAGGATTTTGGTTGCATTTGAAAGCAAATATTAAGTATGAATTCTGCCATTATCCAGAGATTACTAGTCTGGTTTTAAGGTCCAACCATGTCTGTGCGTTTCACTGTGACAACCATACAGATTGTATATTTTAAGTAAATCTTGCATGGATAGGAAGAATGATAAAATTGGAAAACAAACCTCTGGCGGTAAATAAATCCTTATGTTTTCTCATGTGCGACTTTCATATGCATGTTGTGAAGTTTCCCTTTAACACTTAGCTCCTTTGCAAGGACCAAAGTCCAAACCCGAGAATAATGTTGTAATGTGATAATCCAAGTACCGGAAATCTGCACAATTATATGAAGATCGAGATCAGTAAAGGCAGAAATCAAGGAAAAATAATAATTTAAGCAAACATGAGTTAGATAACACCCATCTGACGCAAACGTTTCAAATATCTATTCTCAATATACATACAACATATTAATCAATAGCATGAAACTGCTTAAGATCTATAGGAATAGAAAAATAGTGTTGAGAATACAACAAAGAATACTCATCGGCTTTTGATCTCGGTCTTGAGAGGTTGGCCATCTTGAGATCAACCGAAGAGCTCAACTATGAAGATCTGTTATAGGAGGTCGGTTATGAAGCTAGGCCTTTTGGTATTCACCTATGGAGTTTAGCCTTTTAAAAATGGGTCTTGTTGAGCTCTACTTTGAAGCTTAGTTATCTTGTGATCGGTCTTAGGAGGTCAGTTATGGACCTTGGCCATCTAGAACAATCACAGAGTTCAGTTCAGTTGTAGTCATATTTTTTTGGGTATTGTGTGTAGGAGATATATTTAAGCAAAAAAATTATAATATAAATATTTTGTAATAGGGTTGGAGTATCCCTAAAGTGTTCAATTAATTTTATTCTTCGCCCTTAGAAAAGATAAAAAGGAACCAGGAAGACCACATAGAATGGTCATGATTCACAAAGCTTAAAAGAAATATTTCTATATTCTTATCTAAATACTAGTATTGTTTATTCTAGAAAAATACAATGTGATGGTGAGGTCTAGAGACAATAAGATTGTTGATCTTGTGACTAATTTTCCTGGCCAACCTCTTGTAAACTTCATTAAATTGGTAGTAGTAAAAGGAGACTTTAATCTTATATCTTTTGTAAAATTGACAGCTATTTAGGTTGACAGAAAAACACTAAGGAAACTTTAATCTTATATCTTTTGTGAAATTGACAACTATTTAGGTTGACAGAAAAACACTATATCATCTGCAAATTGTAAAAGCTTCACCTCTACCGTCCTTATTTCCCATAATGATCCCTTCTAGAATCCCTATTCTAGAGACTTCTCTGACCAACTCAGCCAACCATTCAGCTACAATAGGGCAAGTGGATCACCTCACCTTGCCTCAGTCCTCTTGTCGGTCTAAATTTCTTAGTTGGACTTCCATTAACCAATATTAAAACAGACACATACTTGAGACACATATTAATCCAGGAAATCCACCTAGAAGTAAAACCTAACCTCCTCATCATATATTCTAAGAAAAACCCATTCAACTATGCTTTTTGGAAATCAACCTTAACTATCATCCCTTCAACCTTTCTTTTCTAATGAAATCCACAGTTTAATTCACAATTAATACCCTATCTAAAAGTTTCCTCCCACTAAAAAACCTAAAAAACCTGATTGAGTTTTATCATGACTTTGTCCAACACCCTTTTAAGTCTATTATCCAAAACATATATTTATTGCAAAACAATCAAACTATAATATAACAACAACCAATGAAAGCTTTCATTAACCTGCAATTTTTGTGCAACCTTTAATGTTGTAACAAGAAAAAGACGGAATTATATTTTTCTATGTGAAATTATAAATGAATGTAATTAAACTCAACTTCTCTGAATTCCAAATATAATTAAATGGTAACTGTTTCAATAAATTATATTAACCATTCATTAACTTTCAGTTTGCAATAGATAAATTGTATCTCTGTTTCCCATTAATATATATGACTAGTTTTTATAAGTTCGAATAACGTAATTTGCTAGTTGAGTTGAAAATGAAAATGAATTTTTTTTTATGATCTTCCTCATTAAATTATCTTTTATAATAATAATAATAATAATAATAATAATAATAATTTTAGATTTTAGGGATGTATGCATTATGGTAATTAAAATGATTATGCACTATTTTGAAATAACATCAATTTTAAAGTTAATTTTTGTAAAATGTAGGTATTACAAGAGTGAATGAAGTAGATACTCAATTTTTTTAGGCATTATAAAAGTGAATGAAGTGGATAAGTCAATCTTTTTTAAGTGTTTTAATTGTAGCCGAATGAAAATCTCTTTTAAATATCTAGAAAAATAGGTGCAAATTCTATTACTGTGTCTTTTTCAAAGTTAGTGGTTGAAAAGATTAAGTGTAGATTGTGAAGATCATTTCAATAGCTGAAAAAGTTTGTCTGATTAAATTTATACTTAATGCACTGTTCTTATTTTATTTATATTTCTTAAAGTCCCTTCCATTGTATGCCAAATTTTTAGAAGAACACAACCTAAATTCTTGGCTTGGGTTTTGGGGAAAAGAAAGTCACATGAATTGTTTGGGATAAAGTATGTTCTCTTCTTAAAGTGGGAGGGCTGGATATCAATCATGTAAGGAGATTTAACGCAATTTTACTAACTAAATGGTTATGTAGGTTAGAATGAAAGAGATGAAAGTGTAGACCGACATAATTAAGTCTTGATATGTATCTTAAAAGAGATAATGGTTATGATGAAAGTGCATGGGGTATGCCTATGTTTTGAGCCTGGGTTTCTACCTTGTGTAGTTAATAATTCTGATAGGTGACTATAGGGTGCTGGTTTGGAACGTTGATGTTGGTGGGTGGGTACCCAATGGTGTGGTTGCCCTGTTGAACGGTCAGTGCACTATTATGGTAGCTGTAGTAAATTGTTATAGGCTTTTTTCTAGATTATTGTTCCTTTAAGTTAAAATTAGTCTTTATATTTTATATTAGACTTGAAATACTTCTAAAGTAGTTTTATTAATTTTATTTTTTTTTACGTTAAAAGAAAAAGATTTTGGACCTGAAACCTTTAAGAAAGTCAGCCCCGAAAATCTTGAAAATAAGAGAAACAAATGAAGACGCATCAGAATCACTGTATATTTTAAGATGAAACTGAGAATAAGAAGTACAATTCATTTTGCCGAATAATGTTATTAGCAACTTCAAGAGTGTATGCATAAACTTTGGATGTTATAATTCTAAAAATTTAAATTAAAAGGAAAACAACCGTTATAAATACAATATGCAATACAACTCAATCAAATATTGAAAGTGTCTGGAAGCAAGATTTTCTTCAATACACTACTTACTACAAATTATTCTAAACTATAATACTAAGCAAATATCTTGCACTTGTATCAACTCATGCTTTCATTCATCCAGATCAATCAGAAGTGTGTAGCACATCTGCCATAACCTGCAATTTCTTTTAAAACAATTAATATTTGTTTATGTGAAATTGAAAATGAATGTAATTAAGTATGAAAATTTTGAACAAACAATTTTATATGACAGTAATAAAGGACAGAAAGAAAAACGTTGAGGGTAAAGAATAAAAAAAAAATATATATATATATATATAACAATGATAAATAGAGAATACACATCTCAAAATTTAAATTATCAATGGCCAATATAGTTCTAATAAGCTAATCCTAATAAACAAACAAATATTAAATGGGTTTTAATTTTGATATTAATTATAATAATATAAAAAAACTAATAAAATCATTTGATTGCTAACACAATAATTTAGAATTTGATCAAATACATTAGTGAAGGAAATACTCTAAGAATTTTGAAGTATGGAGTAAAAAGTTAATAAATCTTAATAGCTTTACATTTATACTATAAAATAAGTGTAAAATAGTTTCTAAAAAGTTAACAGTCAGACGATACTCATTAAAATAGTGATATTCATCCAATATATACGATTTAGAGTGTCACTTCTGTTGATGCTCTTTTCAGACATTGCAGTGAAATTGTTTAAGCATGATGGAATTCCTTTTGATAACATATTCCTAGAAATTTCCAACAATTGAATATGCTTCTAATAACAGAGTTGAATAGGAAGATTTCCAGAAAAGTGATTTTCTCGCATGTTCAAGATTATCAACTGCTGCATACTTTCTCCGATCCATGGAGGTATTGGACCAGAAAACATATTTTCACCCACATCCAACATGATTAGACTGCTGCAATTCTTCAAAGTGGAATCTAATTCACCCATTAGGTTATTGTTTCGTAAGACCAACACTTCCAATTTCACAAGGCTGCCCATGGACACAGGAATCCTCCCTGACAATTTATTGTTGCTTAAATCAAGACACATTAACCGATCTACAGATTTCCAACAGTCCGGAAGTTGTCCCTTCAATTGATTATATGATAAATCTAAAATGGTCATTTCAGAGGTGCTTGGCTCACATATGAATGAAAACAAATCTGAAAATTTGTTGTTAGAAAGCCTCAGCTCTAAAGCTTGTAGTAAAAACCAAGGAATTTTGCCTTCAAAGTGATTTGAACTCAGAATTATAGACGGATTATTGAGAAGCTTCAATGATGTATTAGGAATTGTACCAGTGATATTATTCTGAGAGATATCTAACCACCCCATACTTTGCAAGTTGTTCCAAAACCATTTTGGTATGTAATTAAGCCCATTATCTGAAATGTCAAGTTCAATTAACGAACTTTGAGTCCGGAGCCAACTAGGAAAACTTGGACCCAATTTGCAAGATCTTAGTCCCAAATATAATATTTGAAAAGAAGGAACCCAATTAGGGACTATTTTTAGAGACAGAGTGTTCTCTGACAAATATAAGTACCTTAATTTGGAAAAATTAGAAAGATGGGATTCGGTGACGTTACCCTCCAAATGATTTCGATCCAAGTACAAACCCTCCAACTCAGATAGCAATCCAATGTTTAAAGGTAGCTTGCCGGTAATCTTGTTATTAGATAAATCCAATCCCTGCAACACGTGTCTGTTGCACCATGAAGAATTTTGAAAGAAGCTAGAAATTTCCCCACTCAAATTGTTGTAGGAGAGGTCTAACCCCTGCAATGTGCACATGTTCCCAAAGAAAGATGGAATCTCGCCTTGCAGTTTGTTATCAAAGAGGTAAAGAACTTCAAGAGACTTCATTACTTTTCCAAATCCATCTGGAATGAGACCTTCTAACATGTTACCATAAAGGTCAAGCCTACGAAGATTGGTAGTGGAGTTGAAGAGCTAGTAAAATACAATCGGTGATTTCAACAAATTTGAGGAGAGGTCTAGGGAGACTAGAGACGATGAAGAATTTGTGATTGGAATAGCTGACATGCGAAAACTATCATCCCTGATACTACAATCTCTCAAATAAAGATTTTGAAGTTTTGAACTGAAGTTGAAACTAACTTGAAAGACCAATGATGTCATATTATTATTAGAAAGGTCAAGGATCACAAGAGAAGGAAAAATTGAGTGGACAGGAGATGACAAAACAATGTTATTTTGAGAAAGATAAAGCTGGTGAAGATTAAGGGTAAAGTTTGACAATAATTAAAATGTTGAGGATGTGAGCATATTATAAGAAAGATCAAGGATAGTAAGAGAAGTTGAGAAATTGGAATATGAGTAAAAAAGAGATTGAATATCGGCTTCTGAAAGAGAACAATGAACTAGCCTCAACTCTCTTAGGTTTGGAAAAATAATCGTCTGTAACCACTCAGGGTTATGTAAACGATTAAAGGCAAGATTTGTTAGGTAACGGAGATTAGACAACCAGTGTGCATCCTTAGGTTTGACATCGAAATAGCCACCAAGTCCAAGAGTGTGCAAGAAAGGAAGATTCCCAACCTGGAAAGGGAGTGCTCCAGTAAAGAAATTGTAACTGAGATCGAGATATCTCAACTGTGACAGATTTGCAAGTTGATAAGGGAGTT
>Ga0099824_1008284_pt1 | contig 13360 bp, 9 predicted proteins | sample SiratrowhiteBW_FD_76837 | JGI IMG/M metagenome (GOLD analysis project Ga0099824, IMG submission 76837) | Root nodule microbial communities of legume samples collected from California, USA - Siratro white BW | ecosystem: Host-associated > Plants > Roots > Nodule | place: USA: California... | reverse complement strand
TGAATAAAAACAACAAAATCTTCCAAAATCTTAACAACTTCAGATTTTTGTTTTAAAGGAAAAACCCATGTGTACCTTGAATAATCATCAACTATGGTCAAGAAATATTTATGACCATGAATTAATGATAATGAGTATGGTCCCCACATATCAACATGAATCAAATCAAAATATTTTTTAGATTTAGATGTACTAAGAGGAAAGGAAAGTCTTTTTTGCTTTGCAAAATGACAAATATCACAAATAAAAATGTGTTATATTTAACAAAAGGAAATTTATTTTAGATAACATCTAAAGATTTGTTTGGAACATGTCCTAACCAAAAATGCCAAAGGATTTCAAGATCACTAGCAGTAAAATTTACAGTATTGGTGATATGTGGAGATTTGATAGGTTTGATTTGAAGGTTTTGATAAGAAGGGACCCTTAGTATGTAAAGTCTATCTTGCATCTCAGCTGATCCAATCACTTTCAAGCAGTTTTTGTCCTTCATGTGACAATCATTAAAATAAAAAATAATCACACAAGACAAATTATCAATTAACTTTGCTATTGAAAGAAGATTAAAAGTGAAGTTAGGAATATGCAAAACATTATCTAGAACATGATCTTGATTGATAAAAACACTTCCAGAATAATTTGTAATGACTTGACTTCCATTTAATAATTTGACAGAGATAGGATTAATTTGATGATATAAAATGAAATGAGTCAAGGATGAACAAATATGATTAGTAGCACCCCTATCAAGAATCCAAGAACTAAAGAAAGAGAGAAATTTATTATCAGTGTGTTGTTGTGTTGGAATGAATGAAAAAGATTTGATTAAACTGTTGTAAAAGGGCTAACATGTTTGATACTGCTCAAGAGTAAAACCAATTTGCTAAGAGTGTATCTCTGACCTTGAACCTTCATGGTTGTGCTGATTATTATTAAAGTCTGCTTTATGATTTTTAAACTTGAACTGAGGTGGAAAACCATGTTTTCTATAACATGTATCAATCACATGTCTTGTCTTTCCACAATGACTGCAGACTTTAGAAGTATATCGTCTTCCATAACTACTTCTGTTAGTATCAATCATTGCCTTTGACTGATCACCAAAAATTTGTCTCTCTTGTTGCGTACCGAGAGAACAAATCATATGTTGTTGAGAACTAACATGATAAGTTGAACTAAAATCTTGTGAGGGATCAACAATTTTGGCCATGATAAATGTAGCAACCAGAGCTCTAAATCTGATACCATATTATAAAAATAAAGAGAAGAACAAAGATGAACAAAGGACATGAGAATGAAAATATTCTCTCTGTTTTTTTGTGTATTGATATAAAACAAAGAGTTGAATATATACAAACAATATACCCATTATAGGTATAGCTAAAGAAATAAAATAAATAAAAATATTATAACTTGATACTGTCATAAAATATAAAATAAAACAGAATTGATAATAATTTAATTATTGTCATAAAGACAAAATCAATTAATATTTTATTTTCTTCTATCAATTTGATCCTGTCATAAAGATAAAATCACATAATTAATATTAATTTTCTTTTAAAAACTTTGTATCCATATCCTCTTATATATTTTTTAAGCTTTCTATCCATATCCTCATTAATACTTTTTATTAATGAGAAAAGAAATATATTGCCTATATATAATTTTTTTTCATAAATTAACTATGGAACCCTTATGCTTTGATACTTACTAATGTATTACCATTATTTGGCTGTGTTTACATACACCAATCCCAAATTATGAAATTTATGATTTGATTATTTGTTACGCGACATGTGTCTTGGCGCCTTCTTTTCTCGAATTCTCGTCCCCCACCACTCAATATTCTCGACCTAATTAAATGAAAAGAAAAAATGAAGAAGAAAAGAAAAAGCTCTATTATATTGTTTCATTTATTTCCTTCTCTCTCTCCCCGTGTCTGCGTTTGTGATGCTTAGAAAGTTAGAAATCATCCATATGTTTTGTCTCTCTGCTTTTTTGCTATGTATGCATCCATGCATGCATGAGTATACCTCAAAGGGTCTTCAAGTTACGTAGACAGGGAAACAATGGTGTCGGGAACACAACACCTTTAATTACATCACCTTTCAATTACTACAGCATAGACAATTAACTGTTCAATTCCGGCATTCTTGCTTTCCACTGAATTTATCTACCATAATATAAAAAAGACAGAGGAGGGACATCTTAAATTACAGTTTAATACATTTTTTACTATATAAGTAAACTTTAATCACTAGTATACTACATAACTATACGCATTATACTATATAACTATAAGCATATCTAGTGTAAATTGTTTAACCGATTAATTATGGAGTGATAAATTATTTTTTAAGTTATCAAAGGTAGCATAAATAAATAAAAAATTAATAATAATAAGAGCTACTCATTAAAATATTGAAAAGGATGTGGCATAACAAATTTTATTTAAAGTGAAATATACAACTTTGTGTTGCCTAGAGGAATCATCGTAAAGTAACTTTGTCAAAAGTTAGTTATGTGTGTTAATAATTAAAGAAAATGGTGAGCCAACTTTAAAATTGTTTCTGTATTAAGTTAATACTGCCATTATATAAAATATGTAAAGAGAGGGTATTTTCATGGAGAATTATATCTAAAGAAATATCATTTTTCTTAACCAAGAAACAAGATTATTCAACAGCCTCATGCATTGCCTAATAAAAAAGCAGCTTGATGTACCAAACTTAAGCATCAATTTGAATTGAAAATATGGAGTGATTTATATTGAGTCTTTCTCTCCTCTCTTCTCTCCCCCATAAACAATAGAAGTGCTTTTACTCTGTTAAATATAAACATTATAGAGTTGCTATATTATTTTAGAGAGAAAAGTCAATATATTAATTATAATATAATTAGAGAAATATGATATTTACAATAATTTATAAAACATGTTATACAACATTTTTCCCCTTTGTCTATGTCATGTAGATAACGTATTAGATATCACAATGACATAGATAAATGACAGAAAAAAATATAAATTATTTTATATGTATAGAGATTCAAATAACTATACTAGTCCAAGAAATAAAATATAATTAAGTATTTACATATTTATAAATATACTATTATAATTATTATAAAATCATAGTCTCTTTTACCTTGTATTGAGATTATCATAGTAATTAATATCGAACTTCATATCAATAAATATAACCATCAGGACATCAATATTATTTACATTTTATACTAAACATTATACACATTTTTTGTACAGAGATAATGAATATGATAAATTACTATTGAATTAATTTTATCAAATATACAATACCTATCAACTACATATCAATGTTTAAAAGCAGTTTGTCAAACTTAAATTTTTTCAAATATTTATTAAGTTTGTCTCAACGGAGACTAACACCTAACTCATTAACATCGACCTCAAAATTTTATATCAAGGCGTGCATTTACTATAAAAAGTGATGATACAAGAGCTTTTTTGTTTATCATCACATTATATTTTATCTATGTGATTAAATCATTAGTTAGAATATTTTTTTTTTATTTTAATGAGTATGTATTTAATATTACATAATATCATCTAAATATTTTTACCACACAGCTAAAAGGGAAACACACACATAAAGGGGTTATACACCCAGGAAGGGTGCAACACCCTCACAGATCAAAATATCTCACTAGGTGCCTACACCCAACCATATATTTCAACATTTTATTTACAATATCATTAAGGTTTATACAACATATATACATCACAAATATAATTATATAAACACAAATTCCTTAATTATACACAAAATTATCATACATAGTGTTGCTTAAACAAAAGATTCTCACTTGAATGATAAGATTCTTGCTTGAGCAATAATTCTTTCCAAGAAAAATAATTCTTTTGCTTTGATATTCACTTGAAGAAGAACATATCACTTGAGTGAAGATCACGCTGAGAAGAAAACTTAGTCTCACTTTCATTTTCACTTAAGTGAGTATATATCATTTGAGCAAAAATACCAAAAATCAAAATTTACAAAAAAATGAAAAATAAATTCCTCAATCCATTAAAATAATCTAAATTATCTCTTAATCTTTCATCATAAATAAAATTGATACATGTTTTATGTTTCATAGAATAAGTAATTATTTCTATTCTTAATTACCTGTCTCAAGTCTCAATTGCATTTAACATAAGTCAGGTCTTTCAATTGATAAATGCAAATTGATAACACAAAATGATCTTTTATAAATGGTTTTTCAATTCCATTTTAACTCCAAATGCTCTTTCAAAATTCAAATACAAAAGCAAAACAAGATCTGTATCCTAATTTATTAAAAACATTACAAATGTTTCAATCAAATTCTATTTCCGACCTCAACATCAAATTCAAAGGCTCGTTTCATAATGATTTACTTTCAAAAGCTGATTTCCTTTACTTTCAAAACAACATGTAAGCACTTCAACCTTATAACAGTTCAATCATATATAAATTCAAATCCATCAATCATAATACACATTTTGATTTCAACAACTAACAATATACTGACCTCTCATACCACTATAAAAAAACTAAAATTACCGACAAGACAAATTCATCAGAAACATCCAAAATCCATCGTATTTATCGATGTATTTTCGACGAAAATAAAATCCGTCGATAAATTGATTGTAGATAAATTGACCGATGAATTTTTTTAGTCCATCGGTAATTATAGACGAGTTTATCCGTCGGTAAATTCGTCGATAAATCGATGATTATTAATTTTATTATAAAAATTAATATCTGTAATTAGCGAAAGATTAAATCCGTCAATAAATTTGTCGATAATGATATTTTACTGATAAGATTTCAGAAATAAGATTTCATCGATAATTTAATTTTTTCTTATAATGTATCCAATTAAAATAAAATAAATATAATAACTCTCTTTACATTTATTCTGAATCCTTAAAAGAAAATTTTCATAATCAAGCTAGGTTAGAAAAGTTTTTAAGTTACTTCGAAGCACTTACTACTAGGAACCTTATGTACAAACACATTACTAATCTAGACCAATAAATATTAATTTAGTTGGTTTAGGTCTAACATCCAAGATCTATGCAACCCACACAAAAAAGATAATTTTGAGATATGAAAAAAAAAATACTCTAAAGCACGTTGTGATAGAATCGGATTGTCCTAATCTCTTAAATTTTCTATAAAATGTTACCTTCCATTTGAAAAAATATTAAAAAGAAAAAAATTTAAAGAAACACTCAAAATTATAAAATAAAATTTTTAAAAAATGAAAATTCTAATTTATATATTAAACGTAACTTAAAACTTCAACTTTTGGTCTTCTTAGAACTGTCTTAACATCAAAGTTGGATTTTACAACATCTATATTAGTTATTTAATTTAATCCAAAATCAGATTATAAACTAGATTTCAGCCAGAAATTTTAACTTAGCTTGAGACTGAGTGTTCACGGACAGCATGTTTACAATATTCAGTATAATTGGCATGCTAAATCATGCTTAATATTTTTACTTTGAGCTTTCATATATTTATTTTAACTTGCTCTAAATTATTTACTATTCTTCTTTCACAATAATCTGCACAGCTAATGAAAGACCAGCTAATCCTAATTGGATTGATAAAAAAGTTAATAGTTGAAGAGAACGAATTAACGATTAATATTGTAACATTTATAATTTGTTTTGCATTCTTAAATAAAATTAACAGTTCATTCCTTTCAAGAACTGTTAACATTTTTTACTTTATAACTCACTTTAGAGGAGCATGGTTCTCGAAATTATCTTATCATCTCCCTCATTCTCAAAGATGAGTCTTCTACATCATGCGTGAGTCTTTTACACAATTCTTTCTCGTCTCACCAGATTGATCGTATCTTCAAAAAGTTTATGCAATCATCTTCCCTATCGTCAAATGATACACCTTCTTGCAAGAATAATGGTAAATACAAAAAATAATATATGAAAAGGTCGGTTAACACATGCAAGCAACTAGATGATTTTCTCTAACATGATCAATAAAATAACTTTACTTCTCCTGATTGTCGATGATTAATTACAAAAATCTGATTATCAATTTATTTAATTATTTCTCCTGATTGATCTCATTCTTACCAAATTGACTAAACTAATTAAAAATAGGGTTGCGGCTGTATCTATCAAAAACAACTTCAAGAAGACAAACAACAAAGACCCAAATCTCTAAACTTATGTAGAAAATAATCAGAAGGTCATCTTCACATTATAACAATCAATCCTGCAAGCATGTCTGTTGAAAATGAAAAAAAGGTATTTTGAATTGGTCAAAGTCAAACATACGCATGAAGAATAGATTAGCAAAGAAAGACCAAGAAAAGAGTTTATTTTGTATTTGTTTGAGAATAAGATTTGAAGTGGGTTAACGATACAGTGTGTGAGGTAGGACAGTGGAGTTTTGTGTCTGGTAAAGGATCCACGTAATGCTCCATCTTTTCACTTTCGGTGCCATGCAAAGAGTTTCAAACAATAAGCCCTTAGATATGGTTGTCGTTACAAAGTAACCACCACAAGGGTGTCCCTCAAAAACAGGTCGGCGATAATCCGCACGCGTGGGCTCCACACTAAATCTCTATCATTTGTTCTTTTACTGTAATATTTGTGTGTATTTTGATAAATTTTATTCTTCTTGCTCCCGAAGCCCTATCTCCTAAATTTAGATGCTATTCTAATAAGAGTTATACTAACGTGTTTTTATGTCTTTTTTAGTATTCAATCACTAATCTTTCAGCACGGATTAAAAAGCTTTGTAAACGAATTTCCATATTAAAAGTAGGATGATAGAAATTATGCAACATTAATTTTGAGGATTTATGCAAAGTCGGTTACAAAGCACTCAAAAGTTAGAATAAATACTTACTAATGGATAGAATTTTACAATCGAAGTTATAAACTTTGTTGTGCTTGAGGATGTCATTGATGCCTTTAATAGTAATAATAATAAAATATTTACCTATTAAAAAACTATGCGTTTTCTATACGAATTAGAAATTACTTTTCCTTTCAATTCTTATATAGAGTTTTTTATCTACTAAACAATAACCTTAATCAATGTAGTGTGATAGACTTTCGGCTTCAAATTGGTTTTTTTGGAAGTCGCAGGAGAGCCCTGCAGATAAGGAACATATATAGACGTCTCAAGAGAGCCATGCCCGGACAAAACAATCAACTACCAATAAAAGAAAGGAGCACGGAAAAACTGAGCAACGCCATTTTTCTCCTTACATTTTCCGAAAGACATTGGGCAAAAGGAAATGTGGATGTTATTCCAAAGATGGAAGAGATTAATCCAAAAAGTATTCATCTCAAGCAAAAGCATTAGAAAGAGAATAAATGGATTTCTTATAATATATGATGAGAAGATTATGATTTGTTAACAAGTGAATTAATTGGATTAGCATGTGTCTCAAATAAGCTATTGTATTGGTACTGGTCAATGGTAGTCCGACAAAAGAGTTCAAACCTAAAAGGGCTTTGACAAGGGGATTCCTTAGTCACATTTTTGTTTCTAATCGTGGCAGAAGGTTTGGCAGGTCTGGTGAGAAAAGCTACAAGGATTGGAGTATTAGAGGGGATCAAGGTGGGCGAAAAAGAGGTAGAGGTAACATTGTTACAATTTGTAGATGACACCCTGTTTGTATGTCAACCAAAATATCAAAGTATCTTAGCGATTAAGGTCATATTACGCAACTTTGAGGAGTTTCGAGTTTAAGGGTTAACTTCTATAAGAGTCAAGTTGGAGGGGTTGGAATCTCAGATGTGGATATGACAATATTTTCTAAATGCTTAAATTGTAGTAGAATATTGTTTCCATTTAAGTATCTTGGTGTTAGCATAGGAGGGAATCCTAGGAAAGTGGAGTTTTGGAGACCAATTGTTCACAACATTGAATCTAGGCTCTCTATGCGGAAGGGTAAAATATTATCTATAGTAGAAAGACTTTGTATGATCAAATCAGTGATTACGGCATTGCCATTGTTCTATATGTCCTTTTTAAAAGCCCCCAAGTTAGTATGCAAGACCATTAGGAAAATACAATCTAAATTCCTTTGGGAGTGGAACTCTGAAGGGAAGAAAGTCCATTGGGTTGCATGGAATAGGGTGTGCAGGCTAGAAGATGAGGGGGGGTTGGGAGTTAAGGACGTACGTAAATTCAACTATGCATTATTGGCAAAATGGAAATGGAGATTGGGGATGGAGGAAAAGGGTGAGTGGAGAAACATAATAAAGTCCATATATGGAAATTGGAGGGAAATGAGAAGTCTATGGTAGATAGGAAGAGCTTGTATTGGTGGAAAGACCTATGTTTAATATGTGAAGTAGACAAAGAGTTTAATTGGTTTGATAAGAGGATTAAATGGAAACATGGGAATTAAGGTAAAATTAAATTCTGGGAGGACTGTTGGGTGGGTGATACACCACTAAAGGACACATTTTCTAGATTGTACTCTATCTCGAATAGTAAGGAAAGTGTAGTAAGTGAGTTGGGAAAGTGGGAGTGTAATGGAAACAGGGAAGAATTTAGATGGACACTATCTTGGAGGAGAGAACTGTTTGTGTGGGAGCTAGGTCTGAAAGGACAGATGTTGAGATTGATATTTGCACTATAATGGCACAGAAGTGTTTTAGATGCTTGGTGTTAGACTGGGGAGGACCTAAATTCTTACAATGTCCAATCTGGTATAAGGTCATGTTAGATAGAGAGTTATATCATCCATGCGAAGGGTGTCCAAATGTATGGGACCTTAGAGCTCCAGGGTCAACAAAGTTATTCGGGTAAAGGATGTTCTTAGATAGATTGTCATCTAAGGTGAATCTTAAGAGAAAGGGGGTTAACATTCAGAGCACACTATGTCCTCATTATTTGTGAGGTATCACAAAGTGTTTGGACAAGTGTGATAGGTGGCTAGGAGTAATCTCTATTAGGAATGAGAATATTATTAATCGCTTTAGAAATTTTTATGTCATTGGACAGAGTAGAAAAACAAATACAATATGAAAAGGGATGTAGTTGGCAAGAGTAAGAGAAATTTGGAAAAATAGGAATAAAGTAGTATTTTGTAACGGGAGAGTGGACGAGGTTGAAATATTTGTATTGGCACAATTAACAGCTTGGTCTTAGGCCAACAGTGATAGGTAGAGAGTACATTTCTCTTTTTCAGAATGGTGCATTAGCCTAGAAGTTTGTCTATTAGAGATTAGGTAGAATAGTTGAAGTGTACATGATGACGATAATGATTGCAATCGAATAATGGACTCTGTTGTGCTTAATTTGCATGAAATGGTAAAAGCAGAACAATATCTGACATTGACAGTTTAAGATAGAAGCGGGATGCAGTGAAGCTCATGACAAATCTGGAGCCAAGAAAAATTACGGGATTGCTCAGGAAATGAGATATATTAGAGGCAGGAAAGTAAAATGTTACCAAGTGCATAAACAAATTCATCTTTGGTGTGCCCGATTATTATTTTTCCACGTTGATGTATACTATATTGTATTGTGTATTGTTATGCCAATTCTGGTCAACATCATTACTTATTCTGTCAATTTTATTATAGGGCTGATCAGGTGTAAGGTCAGTTATGCTTTGGTAATACGGTTTGAGCACCCCTAAAGTGCTTCCTTTAATTAATTTCATTCTTCGCTATTCAGAAAAAAAAGGGAACAAATTTGGCTTTGTGCAGTTCTTGGTTGTTAGGGACACAACAACACTTGAAAAAAGGTTAGATAACATTTGGATAGGGAACATAAAGTTACATTTAAACATATAAAAATACGAAAGACATGAAGATAAGGGTAAAGAGGAAGTCAAAAGGATGATAATGCATCAACAAGGGTGGGGAGAAACGAAGGAGTATGGAGGAGAAAAGAACATTAACAGATGTATGCTCAGATTGTGAAAGGAGGCTTCCAAAGAGAAAGTCAGTGAAAAAAGATAGATGGAAATGGAGATAAAAGTCCAAGAGAACATAAAAATATGGATGAGAGATGTAGGAAGAATGCACACATGTATGGATCTGCAAACCATAAAAGATAACCTAATCGTAGGAAACAATAGATACATTAAGTAAGATATCTTAGCAACAATCAAGTTTTATTAATAAGGAAGAAGGCATAAACATCAAGAAAGTAATAAAGGAGAACGAAGAACGATTCTCAATAATGTTTTTATCAATTACTTCATGGTCAAAAGAAGAAATGACAATAAAAAAGATAATGTGGATAAAATGCATGGAGTACCAATGTTTTTATGGAACGAAGAATGTTTTAGCAAATTGGTAGCAGTAGTGGGAACACTAATAGAAATTGGTGAGGTTTTGTCTTTTAAAATCAATCCTCACATCAATTACCCTATTCTATATGTCTCAATATAAATTATTAGTCATGATAGAAAGAGAAATTAGGATAATTCAAAATAATTTTTCTTAGGATAAGAGATGGAAAAAAGGGGGGAAATTGCATGGGTTAAATAAAAGAATGTATGTAACAAAAAAAAGAGGAAAGTTTATGTATTAAAGACCTAAAATTGTTTAACATGAAATAGATATTAGAACATAAAGAAATTATAGAGAAAGATAATAGAATCAAAATATGGAAAATAAGAAACATGGCTGCCACGAGTAATATAAAAGGTGGATCAATAGGTGGAAGGACTTAAAAGTAGCATGTAAGATTAATGAAAAGGAATGATTTGATGAAAATATTATATGGAAAGTAGGCAAGATAAGGTTTCGAGAAAATAAGTGAATGGGCAAAGATCCACTAACCCATAGTTTTTCAAGAATTTATGCAAATTCGTTACTAAATATAAAAGGTTGAATAAGTTGAGAATTGGAACAATAATAAGTAAAAATGGTATCTTCAGTGGAGAAGAGAGTGGTTTGTATGAAAAATTTATAATTAAAAAAAGGAGGAAGATTGATGAGTATAGAAAGACAATGAAAATGCATTTTACATAGCAGGTTATAGAAAATTATAGAATACAAGGTGACGATGATGAAATACTATTTAAATAATTATGGAAGATAAAATCTTTACCCACATCACAGTTTTGAGCATAGAAAGTGTTTTTAAATTGAATACCTACCAAAGAAAATTTAATTAGAAGGTGAATCCCACTGTAAAATGTAAAATGTGTGGATTATTGGATGAAAACAGCTAGCATGGAACATATGCAATAATTGGATAAGAACTATAGTACAACTCTACACCATCAAGCAAAAATTCATTTCCAAAGCTTAAATGAACTGCATTTTGATAAAAAAAAAAAAAAAAAAAAAAAAAAAAAAAAAAAAAAAAATAAAAAAAAAAAAAAAAAAAAAATTTAAAAAAAAAAAAAAAAAAAAAAAAAAAACAAAGAGAAAATAAAAGCGTAATAGAATCTAGAAGAGGGTATGGATAGCAATTATATAGACTTTGTAAAAACAGAAAAATTCTGTAATCTAGCAAAATGAAAAGGTGAATGCATGATAAGTATTCATGGTAACACACAGATGAAAGTGTGGACAGCTCATATTCAGATTGACACTTTAATCCTATATCGTGCATAAATTTAATGAAAAAGATAATAATAGCAACAGATACGAAAGAGTAGGAAAACCTCTAATTTTTTAGAGTTGTCTCTCATATTAAAATACAAGGTGAGGAAGACAAAATATCAAGTTTGTGACCGCACCCTAGTGAGAATCAAGACTGAATGCAACAAATTGATATTACTGGTGAACATTGTGGTGGAAAAGGGACACTAAGAACAACGCAGGGAAGAGGTCAGGACAGACCTCAAGCTCAAAGTAGCTACGAAGGGAAATTAAGCCCTGTATAAGAGGGTAATTAAGGATGCAAAACATCTAACAGACTAGACTTGCAAGATGTATAGTTGTTAACCATACGGTGAATATATACGAATGATGAAGAAATGCACAAGTAGTGGACAATGAAAGTTTAAAAGCATTAAGGAAGGGGCAACAAATGCTATGTCAGAGGGCATGGATGTAAAGGAATTATAGGCACACTAGACTTGCAAGAGTTTCAATTCCTAACTAGAGGGAAACTAGAAAGTAATTTTTTTGTATGGTGAAATTTGATATTGTGCAATATGTATGCTACATTAAACATTATACTGAATTGTGTAGATGTTTAAGGTCTCCTTTAGATTAGTATTATGTGTCCAGATGACAAAATGAACTTTGCATGCTTGTGTTTAAGGTCTTAAGCAAGGAAAGCAGGATAGATTGATAAGTGATGCAAACAGTATGAGATTTTAAGAATATTAGACCTAGTTTACCTCTAAGTAAATATCTTGGTGTATATGGATTGAAACATTCTAAAAATACTTTATTTAATACAATTCTTTACTTTTAAAAAATATACAAAAATTTATATATTATATAAGGTCAATGGTATAATCAAAGTTGCTTTGAGATTTTAAGATATTATTTTTGTTACTTAAAAAGGATTTGTCGCTATTTATGTTTATAATTAAAAGATATTTGATGCGTTAATAAGAAAAAAAATGATTATAAATATTTTATCATGGAAATTGATTTAAGAACTATCAAAAATTATTTTCACAGAAATGAAATCCACAATTTGTAGTTAAAAAAATTACTGCATAGATTTTAGTCATTAAAATTTATATATATATATATATATATATAATTTTTTCTTTCCTGGTTCCAATAACAAATATAATAATTTGGTTAACTACCATAATAATTGCTTTTAAACTCAGAAATAATTAATTTCTTATCAATAAATTAATAATATTAATTCTATTAGAATTGTAGGGGTTCCAGCTTCACTCTTTAAGTCAGGGCAAATCCTATAATTTTATCAAGATCATATAATACAAACTTCCTTCGTTACAACAATTGCATAAGTACTATACACTGCAATGAAATAGATGAAAGGGGAATAAAAAATCCACACCTAAGTTCTATAAACTGTGCACACAAATGGCAAAGCAGTCTTTCTTAGCTCTTCAAGCTCCATGAGTAGTTGTTTTTAAAAATTGTTTAATTAACTTCACGTGATTTCACGGAAGAGTCAGAACACAATTTTTCAGCAAATCTCCTTCACAATCGACGATAATAAACATTAAGAAACTACAGGAACTGTTACAATAAAAAGTTCAATTTTACTAACCTATACATAAACAAAAATCTTGAGGTTTCTTACTTTGCTAGCAAAAACTGTGGTTTATGGCCTATTGTGATGTTATTATGTAACCTTTCTGTGAAAGTTTTCGCTCAATATGAATTACACACACAAACACACACACATATATATATATATATATATATATA
>Ga0099824_1008282_pt1 | contig 13365 bp, 7 predicted proteins | sample SiratrowhiteBW_FD_76837 | JGI IMG/M metagenome (GOLD analysis project Ga0099824, IMG submission 76837) | Root nodule microbial communities of legume samples collected from California, USA - Siratro white BW | ecosystem: Host-associated > Plants > Roots > Nodule | place: USA: California... | reverse complement strand
TAAAAAATTACAAAAAGGTCTTGAGATTTAGAAAAAAAGCCCTCCAAACGAAGGGCTTTTCACTAATCAAATAAACCAACTATTTAGTTAACTCAAAACTAACTTTTTTATCAGCATTTGAATTTCCTCCAACGAAAACATCAAACTGCCCAGGCTCTGCTACGAATTGTAAATCAGAGTTATAGAATTTTAAATCTTCAACAGTAATATCAAAACTTACTGTTTGCTTTTCACCTTTTTTAAGTGCTATTTTCTGGAAACCTTTTAGCTCTCTAACCAGTCTTGTTACTGAACCAACTAAATCTCTAATGTATAATTGAACCGTTTCTTTTCCGTCAAAATTTCCAGTGTTTGTTACATCAACCGTTACTTTCAATTTTCCTGATGGATTCATTTTATCAGAAGAAATTTTCAAGTTTGAATAATCAAAAGTGGTGTAACTTAAACCAAATCCGAATGGGAATAAAGGCTCGTTTCTTTCGTCAATATAATTTGATCTGAATTTCTCAAATTTTCCTTCTGTATTAGAAAGCGGTCTTCCTGTATTTTTGTGAGCGTAGTAAATTGGCAATTGACCAACGCTTCTTGGAAAAGTTGAAGTTAATTTTCCAGAAGGATTTACATCTCCAAATAATACATCAGCAATAGCATAACCTGCTTCAGTACCAGCAAACCAAGCATTTAAAATGGCAGGAACTGTTTTCTCTTCGTCAGTAATTACTAACGGACGCCCGTCAAATAAAACTAAAACAACTGGTTTTCCTGTTTTTAATAAAGCGTTTAATAAATCTTTTTGCGCTTGTGGAATTTCTAAGTTTGTACGGCTGCTTGATTCTCCACTCATTTCTGCAGATTCACCTAAGGCTGCTACAATTACATCAGATTGTTCAGCAACTTTTAAAGCTTCTGCTAATAATTCTTCTTTTGTACGAGCATCACGGTGTAATGTTTTACCGAACATTGTTGCGTTCGTTTCAAAAGTTTCATCATAATCTAAGTTGCTTCCTTTAGCATATAAAACTTTAGTTCCAGCTCCAGCAACTTCTTTAATACCTCTCAATAATGAAACAGCATTTTCCATTTTTGTAGCCACACTCCAAGTTCCTGGCATGTTTTCTTTAGCATCTGCCAATGGTCCGATTAAACCAATAGTTCCAGATTTTTTAAGTGGCAACAACTGATTTTGGTTTTTTAATAATACTAAAGATTGAGCTGCAATATCACGTGCTTCTTTTCTGCTGTCTGTAGTGAAAATTTCAGTTTTAGCTCTTTTCTCATCACAGTATTTATATGGATCTTGGAATAATCCTAAATCGTATTTTGCTTCTAAAATCAATTTTACAGCATTATCGATCGTTTCAATTTTTACTTTTCCTTCATCTAAAGATTTTTTCAAAGTCCCTAAGAAACCTTCACCAACCATATCCATTTCAACACCAGCATTCATAGCTAATGCAGAGACATCTTGAAGATTTCCCATTCCGTGTTCGATCATTTCAGGAATACCTGTAAAGTCTGTTACTACAAACCCTTTGAAACCCCACTGTTTTCTTAAAACATCTGTCATTAACCATTTGTTTCCAGTTGCAGGAATTCCGTCAACTTCGTTGAAAGAAGCCATTACAGAACCTACACCAGCATCAACTGCTGCTTTGTACGGAGGAAAATAATCGTTGAACATTCTAATGTGGCTCATATCTACTGTGTTGTAATCACGTCCCGCTTCTGGAGCCCCGTATAATGCGAAATGTTTAACGCAAGCTAAAATTGAATTATTTTTAGAAAGATCGCGCTGTTGGTAACCGTTTACCATCGCTTTTGCAATCTGGCTTCCTAAGTACGGATCTTCTCCTGAACCTTCAGAAACTCTTCCCCATCTTGGGTCACGAGAAATGTCAACCATTGGAGAAAACGTCCAGTTAATTCCATCTGCACTAGCTTCTTTGGCAGCAATTTGAGCACTTCTTTCGATAAGATTCATATCCCAAGTACAAGACAATCCAAGCGGAATTGGGAATGTTGTTTCGTAACCGTGAATTACGTCCATACCAAAAAGCAACGGAATTTTCAAACGGCTTTTCTCAACCGCAATTTTCTGTACTTCTTTAATTTTTTGAACTGATTTAATGTTAAACAAACCGCCCACTTTTCCTTCAGCAATATTTTTTGCCACATTTGAGCTGTTTGCCTGCCCTGTGGTAATATCACCAGATGTTGGCAAGTTTAACTGACCCAATTTCTCGTCTAAAGTCATTTTTGACATTAATTCCGCCACAAATTCAGACTTTGGTTTAATTTTCACTGTATTTTTAGCAGGCTTTTTTTGAGAATAACCCAAAACCGCGCATCCTAAAAAAAGTAAGACTAATTTGTTTTTCATTCTATTCTATTTATTTGTTTGTATTTGTTTTCTTCTGCTGTAACATCCAGTCGTAGATTGCTGCATTATCATAAACTCTTGTCCAACTGTCATGATTTGCATCATCAAAAATGGTCAGCTTCACATCTTTAGCATTACACTTTTTCAATTCTTTGTAAATCGTGATGGCATAATTAACATCGACCACTTCATCTAATAATCCGTGGTAAATTCTGGTTGGAATATTGGCTATTTCACATGCTTTTTCTAACTGAATCAAATCTACAAAGCCAGCGACAGGTACATTTGCGGCAAATAGATCTGGATGTGCAAAAGCCAAATTCCAAGAAGCCCAACCTCCTGAGCTCAAACCAGTAACATAAATTCTGTCTGAATCAATTTTATTCTCTTTCTGAATTTTTACAATCAGCTGATAAATCGATTCTATATCCCAATTTTTATCTTCTTTACACTGCGGAGCCAAAACATAAGCGTCTAACTCATGCGTTTTCAGATATTTTAAAGGGCCGTGAATTTTTACTTTTTCAAGATCGGTTCCTTTTTCTCCGTCGCCAGAAATAAAAACTATTAATGGCTTTTTTTCCTTAATATTAGCAGGTTTATGGAGTACATACCCAAAATCATATTTAGACATTATAATTGTATTAATTTTTCCAGTTGTTTCGTTTTGTCCCAAAACAACTATGGAAAACAATAGAAATACAAATGCCAATTTATTTTTCATAGAACCTTAAATTCCTTATTTACCAGATTTAAATCCAAGTTTTGTTAAACCTCGTTTTACTTCCGGTGCATTCATAAACAATTTCCACAGCAATCCTGTTCTGTAATTTTCTATCATTACAACTTCTGGACCCTGATCAATAGCTAAATAGCGTTTTGCTACCCATTTATTTCCTAAGCTTAAAGCATCATAAAAACCGGCATCACCCCAAGTTTCATCTTTATGGTTTTCGTATAAGTTTCTTATCAAAGCCATAGATTCTTTTGGAGTATAAACTATTGAACTGATTGCAGCTGTTGGCGAAATCACACCTTGATCATTGCTTGGCATATGCGCATTGTATCCGATAGAACCATCAGGATTTCTAGAATAAGAAGCTGTTAATCCCCAATACTCAGGACCATAACCTGCATTTTTATTTGGGTTTTCTACACAATATTGATAATTGATTTTAGTCTGATTTACATTTAAATCCCAATAGTTAGCATATTTATCGCTTAATTGATTTGGATCTAAACCTACATAAGAATAGTGTGCCCAGAATAATGGACCTCCAAATTCTTCTGCACCATTGTGCTTTAAAATAAGTGGGATATTATATTTTGTTTTTGAAGAAACAATTTCACCGCTTCTCGCCCAGCCTTCATGATATGCTTTCGCATCAATAGTATGTGTTGGCGAGGATGCTGCCATTACGTATGTAATAAGGCATTCGTTATATCCTTGTAGCGGGAAATTCATCTCCCAAGCATAACTTGGAGACCAGTGCCAATATAAGACATTTTTTTGATTGGTGTACCATTGCCAATCAACACCTTTCCAAAGTGCATCGTATTTTTGAGCTATCGCTTTTTCTTTTTCAGAACCATCTTTAAGATATTCACGAACAGTAATCATTCCTGCAACCAAAAATGAGGTTTCGACCAAATCGCCTCCATTATCCTTGGTTCCAAAAGGTTTTACTTTTCCTGTATTTCCGTCAATCCAATGAGACCATGCTCCGTGAAAACGATCTGCTTTGCCTAAAAAATCTGCAATTTTATTCAGTCTCTCTACTCCTTGCTCTTTTGTAATATAACCTTGTGACATTCCAGAAACAAGTGCCATTAATCCGAAACCTGAACCTCCTGTTGTTACGATATTTGAATCATTTTCAGGATAAACTCCATCTGGATGATAGCGTTCTCTAGCCAATCCAGAATTTGGTTCTGCATAATCCCAGAAATATTTAAATGTTTGTTTTTGAACAGCATCCAAAAGCTGCTCATCTGTTAATGCAGTAACGCCAGAAGTATTTTCCTGTACATTTTCTTTTGACTTCTCAGCATTTGATCCACAACTAAAAAAAGTAAATGCTAAAAATAAAACTGAAATTCTAACCATTATAAAAATTTAAGATTGTATAAATAATCACTTCCTTCAGGAATCTGAAGGAAGTGATTATTAAGATTTTGATTAATAACCAGGGTTTTGCTGTGAAAGTGTTCCTGCTTCTCTCATAAATGTAGTTGGAAGAGGCCATAATTCATGTTTTCCAACTATAAAAGTTTTACCATCTGCTGCCATAGCCGCTTCTGCTTGTCCTGTTCTAACAATATCAAACCATCTGTCGTGCTCAAAAGCAAATTCTAATCTTCTTTCTTTATAAATTGCTTTTCTAATATCAGTTTGAGAAGTAAAAGGAGTATCTCCTAAACCTGCTCTATGACGAATTTGATTTACTAAAGGAATTGCTGCTGAAGTCTGCCCTAATTCGTTCAAAGCTTCGGCTTTCATTAATATTACCTCTGCATATCTTAAATATCTAAGATTTGTATCTGTAAATTCTTGGTTATAAAAAGATGACGAATAGGCTTTATAATTATATCTTGGATTTGCTACCGTAGATGGAACTTCTCTACCATCATACAAAACTGAACCTCTGAAAATAATTGTAGCAGCTTTTCTAACGTCTCCTGGTTCATAAGCATTTGCCAAACCTTCAGTCGGTGTGTTGAATCCCCAACCCCATCCTCCAGAACCGCGTGGAGCTTGAGAAGCAGTGTAGTTTCCAATTCCAAATCCAGGGCTAGAAGTTCCTCCAATTCCATCAATCTCAAAAATAGATTCTGAACCAAATTCTCCTTCTTTTTTATATTGCAAAGAATAATCAGAAACCAAAGAATAACCAGTTACTTTATCACAATTGTCAATTACCTTTTGCCAATTTTTTTGATATAGATTTACTTTTGCTAATAAAGCGTACGCTGCTCCTTTAGAAGCCCTTACAATATCTTTACCAGTATAAGCCGATTTTTCCGGTAAATTCGCAATAGCATCTGTTAAGTCTTTTTCTATAAAAGCATAAACTTCGGCAGAAGTTTTACGACTTAATTGCATAATTCTGTCTGAGTCATTTCCAGGAATTGGTAAATGATCTACAATAGGAACTCCACCATATCCTTTAACTAAAGTAAAGTACATAAACGCTCTCATAAATTTAGCTTCACCTTCTAATCTGACTTTTAAACTAGGTGTCACTTGATCTAACTTAGGAAATATTGCCAAAGCCTGATTACATCTATTAATTCCAGCATAATTTGCATTCCACGTAGACTGAAATGAAGGAGTTGAAGCATTATATGTTAAAGCATCCATAATATCTTTATCTCCACCAGCATCACCTGGATCAGAACCTTTATCAGCATCATCACTAATAATACTTGTAACTGCGTTCCAACCAAAAGAAGACATATCCCAGCCTAAAAATTGATTGTAAATTGCTGTTACAAAACTTGAAGCTCCAGCATCACTATTTACCAAAGCTGGATCAGCAGGAATAGATTCTGTTGGCTCCACATCCAAAAAATCATTTGAACATCCAGACAAGAATAATCCAGAAAGTACAAACATTGATATATATATTCTTTTCATGATATTAAAATTTTAAATTTGCACCTACTACAAAAGATCTCAATGATGGGTAAGCATCTAGTTCAACACCCTGAGTACCTTCAACTAATTTACCATCAGACACTACATCTGGTGAGAATCCAGAGAATTTTTGTGTAATAAATGGGTTAATTGCGTTTACATATAATCTGCAATAGCTAATAAAATTGTTCTCTTTTATTGGAAGCTTATATCCAAGAGTGATATTGTTAATTCTAAAGAAATCAGCAGATTCTAAATAGTAAGTTGAAGCGTACGGAGTTAAATTAGATGGCGCTGGAATTGAAGAAGTTGTATTTGTAGGTGTCCAAAAACCATTAGCCATAGAAGCTTCTACATTTTCTCCTCCAAATCTTTGTGCTTTTTTTCCATTGTATACTTTTGCTCCTCCCGTTCCGTAACCATCAACAGAAAAATCAATGTTTTTGTATGTCAATCCCAAAGTAACTCCATAAGTAGAAGTTGGTAAAAGAGAACCTACATATTTTTTATCTTTAAGTTCATCTAAGCCAGTCTGAGGAACTTTAGATCCATCTGCTTTGTAGTACAGCATTTGACCATTTGCTGGGTCAACACCTGCGTATTCATACATATAAAAACTACCTAACGGCTGTCCCACTGATGTGTTATCAAGAATTTTGGTATTTTGACCATTTCCTAAACTTCCTCCAATAATTGGATTTAGCTGAACATTTTTAAGACTTGTAAGTTCATTTTTATTATGAGAGAAATTACCTCCAACCCAATAGCTTAAATTATCATTGATTTTATCATCCCAACGCAATGCAATTTCATAACCTTTGTTAGACACTTCACCAACATGTGCAGGTGTAGCTAATGTAATTCCTGAAGTTGAATATGGTTTAACATTCAAAATTGTATTTGTTGTATTTTTATCATAGAGGTCAAAAGATCCTTTTAATCTGCTATTAAACATTTCAAAATCAAAACCTCCTGACAGTTCTTCTACAATCTCCCATGATAAATTAGGATCAACCTGAGAATTAATTGTAGTACCTGAGCCAAGATCTGGATAATCTACCCCTGAAGTGAATACTTGAGTATTAAGAGGTACATTTTGATTCCCTAATCTACCCCAAGATCCTCTAAGTTTTAATAAATTAATTGGCTCTACATTACTTAAAAAACTTTCTTTTGAAATAATCCATCCTAAACCAAAGGAAGGAAATGTTCCCCAACGATTGTCTTCACTAAATTGCGATGAACCATCACGTCTCACTGTACCAGTAACCAAATATTTATCCATCAATTTATATTGAAAACGAGCAAAATAAGACGCCAATCTTCTTTGGTTAAGTGCTTCATCTTTATAGCCTGTTACATTAGCTACATTGTTAACATCTTTCAAAGACCAATAATTAGAATTTGGATTTACATTTTTTCTGTCGATAGTTAATTTCTCTCGCGTACCTTGTACATTCGCTTCTATACCTGCAGTAACCTCAACATCATGAATTTCTGCAAAAACCTTATTATAAGTTAAATAGTTTGATAAATTCCAATTAAAATACTCATCTCTGCTTCTTGTCAAAGTATTTTTATTTAAATCTAAAGGATATTTTTCTACTGTACGAGTAGGATCTGCCGATAACCAAAGAGCCACATTATCTACATAATTATACTGTTTATACGTATAATACTCTCCATTAAATTGTGATGTGAATTTTAAAGATTTAAGAATATCCCAATCTAATTTTAATCCTCCTTGCAAAGTAACCGTTTTTTGCTGCTCATTTGTATAATCTAATTGAGCTACTGGGTTTCCAACATTATTAAATGACTCTCCTGTTTCACCTACAACTCCATTTAAAACAAATGGTACTCCATATTTCCCATCAGCGTAACGCACAGGAACTAACGGAGATTGTCTGTAAGCATTAGTAAATGCACTTAAAGGCATTGGTGTATTTTTGATGGTACTTACACTAAAATTTTGAGTCAATTTAACTTTTTCTGAAAGCTTGAACTCATTGTTATTTCTAAAAGTAGTACGTCCATAATCAGATCCGTTTAAAATTCCTTTTTCTTCATAATTTCCAACACTGAAAAAATATTTTACATTTTCTGAAGATCCTGAGACTGCAATATTGTTTTGAGTATAGGACCCAGTTCTTGTAATTGCATCAAGCCAATCAGTATTATATGGTTGATTTGCAGAAAATCTACCTTGTGGAAAAACGTTGCTATAAGCAGCGTTACTGTAACGAACATACTCATCAGCGTTTGCCATTTTTACAGTTTTTAAAGGGGATCTAACTCCTGCAAAACTTTCTACATCTACAGTAATTTTTCCTTTACCTGCTTTGGTTGTAATCATAATTACACCATTTGCACCTCTGGTACCATAAATAGCTAATGAAGATGCATCTTTTAATACTTCATAAGATGTAATATCATTAGTATTAATGTTGTTGATGTTATCGGTAGGCATACCATCTACAACATATAAAGGATTTCTTCCTCCTAATGCCGTACCAGCCCCTCTAATTACAACTGAAGGCGTGCTACCTGGCGCATCTGAAGTAGATACCTGAACCCCCGCCGCTTTACCTTGAATAGCTTGGGAAGCGTTTATTACTTTCATTTTGGTAATTTCTTCGGACTTAATTGAGCTAACCGCCGAAGTATTATCAATTTTCTTTCTTGTACCGTACCCGATCACAACTACTTCTTTTAAAGCAGTATCTCCTGCTTCTTTTAAGGTAATTGTCATTGGTGCGGCAGTAGCCGGCACAGAAACCGCATCAAAGCCTAGCATAGATATTTTTAAAATATCTCCAGGTTTTGCATTAATTGTAAAGTTTCCGTCGAAATCTGCATCTGCAGTAGCTCTAGCATCAGCTGAAGCAATAATTGCCCCTGGAATTCCCATTCCATTACTGTCTACTACTTTTCCTTTAATTGCTTGTGTCTGCCCTAACATAAATGTAGGCAACAGCAATAGCGCTAAAAAGCTAAAAATAAAATTTTTCATACAGTACGTAATCGTTTAAGTTAGTAGAGCCAAATTAAGCAATTACAACGTTGTAGTACATCAAATACCACTACAACATAGCTACATCATTGTGTTAAAAATTTATATTATTATACTGACTATCAAATTAATAAATGTTAACAAAAATTCCTTAACATATCATTATGATGTAGTAATGATGTATCGTAATTATATAAAAAATGATATCGAAAAATATAAATTCTGTAAAATATAAAATCAAATCTTACAGACTTAATAAAAACTTTGACAGGTTTTCGTCTTGCGTGAGGTTTAGCTTCTTTCTAAGACGATATCTATGCAGTTCTACACCTCTAAAAGAGATATTCATCATAGGAGCAATTTCCTTCGACGAAAGATTCATTTTAAGATAAACGCATAGTTTTATGTCCTTTGGAGTTAATTGTGGGTATTTTTTGGATAGATTTATAATAAACTCGTTATGGATTTGATTCAAATTGGTTTCAAATGTTTCCCATTCGTGTTTATTTACTTCATTAATCTTAATCGCTTTTCTAATTTCATTTTTAAGCTTACCAAAATCTTTCTCGGTTTCTAAAATACCTTGGATTTTATCAATCATTTCGGTTTGCTTGGCAATCGATAATGATTTGCCTGCAACTTCTGAAGATTTTGCTTGCAATTCTAATTCTAAAATATGCTTTTCGTATTCTTGAATGTTGAGTTCGTTTTCTTTTTTCAATTCCATTTCAAGAATTTCTCTCTGATGTTTTAATTCTTCAGCCTGCAATTTTAATTTTTGCATATAGCGGAGCTTATTCCATTTATAATAGAAAAACAAGACTGCTCCGATTACAAGAAAATACAGTAGAATCATCCAGAATGAAAAATACCATGGTTCTGCCACTTTAAATTTATATGATGAAACTGTTTCATAAGTAGCTCCATCATGTTTGAATATTTCTACAGTATGATATCCACTGCTTAAATTATTCAAAACAATCAATCCATCTGAAATTGGAATGAAATCTTTTTCTTTATCTAGCTTGTAAAATAAATTTGGCTTGCTCGCTCCATAAATACCAGAGATTACATTGATCTTTAATTCAGTATTAAATTTTATTTTCTCATCGTCTGGAATTAAAGCATTTTCGCTAAATGCTTCAATTTTAACTTCCGAATTCTGCTTGTTTTCGTATTCGAGTTTAAGAGAAATAAATCCGTCATCCAGATTAAATAAATAATAATTGTCTTTCTTGAAAATTCTTAGATTTTCATTAATCAATTTTCCTTTATAATATTTCTCCTGAATAATATTCCAGACAAATTTGTTTCCTTCAGCATAAATATGATATAAGATTCCGTTTTGCAGAACCATAAAATGATCTTCATCTATAGAAACGACATCTGTTACATTTCTGAAATTTGTATTAAACAAACTATTTTCTTCCAATTTATTGGATATGGAATTGTAGGTATACCAAGAATTATTAATTAGAAAAAGTATTTCTTTTCTAAATTCAAAAATCTTAATTCCAAAATCATTTTGGATTTTGCTTTGTTGCGTGACATTTTCAACTTTAAGCGTATTATAATTATCATCTAGTAAAACACGATACAAACCACGATAATTATCGGCCGCCCAAATTTCATTCTTTTTATTTTGAGCCACATATTTGATCGGCTTTGCCAAATCTTTTATAATTTTATAATGGGACATGTTTGACGGATCATCATAAACCAAAATACCACTATAAGTGGATTGAAAATAAGTATTATTAATACTGCTTTTAGACATATTCCAGCCTCCGCTTACGCCATTTATTTTCGTTAGAGTGTTATTTTCATATGAAAAAGTACCATCATTATGGCCAATAATATATTTTCCGTCAATTAGAGAAATATTCCAACCTTGCCCTTGTGTATTTGGCATCATGTTAAATTTTCCAGCGCTGTATTCAAAAATACCGTGATTAGAAGCAATTAAATAACCTTTATTAATTGCAGCCACAGCATAAACAGAGCCTAAAAGACCCGAGTTGTCGTAGAAGAAAGAAATTGGAGAATTAACCTCAACATGGGCAATTCCATTATCTAAACCAACCCAGAGATCGTTTTCTTTATCCAAACCTAAACTTAGAACTGAATTATTCATGAGAACATTATCGCGTTCAATATTTTTATAAGAGTTGTTTTTTAGATCTAAAATAAAAATCCCACGATTTCCAGTTCCCACGATCAGCTTGTCATTTTTGACAAATTTTGCCACATTGATTGTTGCCGATTTTAAAGTTTCATTTATTGGATGTTCCCAGCTTTTTAATCCATTTCTTTCTACAATGAAAACCCCTTTTTTCTGTGTGAAGATATAAGTCTTGTTTTGAAATTTTTCAATGGCATGAACAACCGTATTTTTTAAAACGTTCCAACCTTTTGGATTGGCAATGTGTTTGCCATTCATTTTAAAAATTCCATCTCTGACTGAGGCTACATATAAATTTTCATCTACTCCAAAACAATACGAAATAAGAAAAGGAAACTTAATTTTCTTAATTGTTTTTCCGTTGTAAATAAAAACATCATTAAAAGATTGAAAATAAAGAGAGCCCTTAAACCTAAATATTTTCCAGATTTCTTCATTGTCCTTTTCATCAAACAATCTGAGATTTTTGGTAATCGAAACATAATGCATCGTCCCATCTTTTCTATACCAATAGCCAAATTCTTTATAAGAGCCAGAATAAATTTTATCTCCTTCAATCAAAATAGATCGAATGATGGTTTTGTTCGGAAGCGTATATTTTTCCCATTTTACCCCGTCATAACGAAGCAAATAGTGATTGTTGGCAAAATACATTGAATTGTCATTGCCTTGTGCTACATTCCAGATCTGATTATCTCCCTGATAATCTGATTTGCTGTAATTTTCGACAAAGGGAAGTAATTCTTGTGCTTGAAGCTGTAAAGCGATGAAAAAGAAGAAAACTGATTTAAAAAGTATCGATTTCAAGATATTCGTTTTTAAATTCAAAGATACTGACAAAAACTTAAACTGAAAGCATAAAAAAGGCTCCAAAAAGGAGCCTAAAATTAAGTTTAAAATAAAACTTTCTAATTTTCAAGTAATTGATAAACCTGATTTGCAATTTCGTATTCCTCATCAGTAGGGACAACCAAAACTTTTACAATAGACTTTTCTGAATTGATTTCTCTTAATTCTTTTGAACGTAGTTCATTTTTTCCTGTGTCAATTTCAATTCCGAAATAATCCATATCGGTACAAATCAAATTACGCATATAAGATGAATTCTCTCCGATTCCTGCTGTAAAAACAATGGCATTTAATCCGTTTAAAGCCGCTGCATAAGCTCCGATTGTTTTTCTAATTCTGTACGCATTCATTTGCAATGCCAAAATACAATCTTTATTGCCTTTTTCTGCTTCAGCTTCAATATCACGCAAGTCGCTATAACCCGTCAGTCCAAGCATACCGCTTTGTTTCAGTAAAACAGCATTTACCTCGTCTGGAGTATATCCTAAATTTTTAATCATATAAAAAACAACAGACTGGTCAATATCTCCTGCACGAGTTCCCATAATTAAACCGTTTGAAGGCGAGAATCCCATTGAAGTATCAATACATTTTCCATCTTTAATCGCAGCCATACTGCAACCATTTCCTAAGTGAATGGTAATAATTTTAGAATTATCTTTTAAGTAATTAATGGCTTTTTCAGAAACATATTTGTGGCTTGTACCATGAAAACCATAAACACGCACTTTGTTTTCCGTTAAGAGATAATTCGGTATAGCATATTTATAAGCTACTTCTGGCATTGTCTGATGAAAAGCCGTGTCAAAAACGGCTATTTGTTCAGCCGAACTGAAAATTTCTTCTGCCACATTAATTCCTTCCAAATTGGCAGGATTGTGCAAAGGTGCCAATTCAAAAAGCTGCTTGATTTTTTCTTTTACTTTATCATCAATTTTTACTGTAGCGCTAAAATCGCTTCCTCCATGCACCACACGATGCCCGACAGCAGCAATTTCAGAAGTTGATTTAATTACTCCTTTTTCAGGATCTAAAAGCATATTGGCCACTTTCTGCAAACCTACTTTATGATTCGGAATTGGAAGTGTTTCCTCACGTGAAGCTGTTGCGGTTTTTAAAGTAATATTTGAAGTTTCTAAACCAATTCGGTCAATCATTCCAGAACAGATTACTTCGTTTTCTGGCATTACCATTAATTGGTATTTAATTGAAGAGCTTCCTGAATTTATAATTAGTATTTTCATTTTTTTAAGTTGCTAAGATGCTAAGTTTCTAAGATTCTGAGTTTTTCCCAAAACAGAAAT
>Ga0099824_1008280_pt1 | contig 13367 bp, 4 predicted proteins | sample SiratrowhiteBW_FD_76837 | JGI IMG/M metagenome (GOLD analysis project Ga0099824, IMG submission 76837) | Root nodule microbial communities of legume samples collected from California, USA - Siratro white BW | ecosystem: Host-associated > Plants > Roots > Nodule | place: USA: California... | reverse complement strand
GTGATTCAAGACAATCAGTGACTGGTTTTAGTGTGTATCTTGGAAATTCCCTTATATCTTGGAAATCAAAAAAGCAAGGAACAATATCAAAAAGTTCCTGTGAAGCTGAATACAGGGCAATGGTCACTATTACTTGTGAAATTCAATGGCTAGTTTATTTTCTTCAAGATTTGAAAGTTTCTTTTGAGCAATCATCTCTTTTATATTGTGATAATGACTCAGCAAGACATATTGCAGCAAATCCAGTATTTCATGAGCGCACCAAACATATAGAAATAGACTGTCACATTGTTAGAGAAAAGTTGAAAAAGGGTCTCATTCATTTGCTTCCCATTTCCACCACAGAACAACTAGCAGACATTTACACCAAAGCCTTAGGTCCTTAATCTTTCAAGAATATTTATTCCAAGTTGGGTCTCATTAATATTTGCTCCCCAACTTGTGGGGGGTTTCAGATGATATGGATAGAAGGCTTCTAAAAGGAAACTAATTATTTAATTTTGTCTTTATGGTAAAATTAAATTATCATCAATTCTGTTTATTTGTTTTTATGACATTATCAGATTGTAATAATTTTATTTTATTTTCTTTATTTAGCTATACCTAGAATGGGTACAGTACTTGTATATATTCAATTTTTTATTTTGAATGAAACACACAAAAAACAGAAAGCATATATTCATTCTCATGTCTTTTGTTCATCTTTGTTCATATCTTTATTTTTATAATATTATTTTCATTCTCATATCTTTTGTTCATCTTTGTTCTTTTCTTTATTTTCATAATAAGAGTAAACTTAGTATATTTTTATTTTAAATATATATTTTCAATATCTTAAGGTTTTGAAGGTGGTGTCACTCTTTGTATAGGTCTGACTCATATCTCATTTTTGATTATTTTCTTCGATATTTCTCCCATTAATTTTTTTAGCAAGTGGTATCAAAACCAATAGTTTGTGGTGATGACTGGTTCAGACAAGTACCCGATCGAGAGAGAGTGTACCAACGTAGAAGAAAGACTCTCGCTTGATAGGAAGATTGTTGGGTATACAAGAATGAGTCTAAGACTCACATTGAGTAGAAATGAGAAAGTTGAACAACATATAAAAAAGACAACCTACAAACCCAATATATCTTAAGATTTTCAGTTCAAAGTGATATTTTTCCTCCCTCACTTTTTTCAATACTTTCAAAACATATAATAAAAATCATGTTAAAAAGTAAATACTACAAATAATAAATGACGGAGAAAATTATATATTTTTAGAGATTTATATATGTCAGTTTTGATATTATTCATTTTGTTGTTTTATTTCTTTAATAGAAAAACCTATTCTCACTTTTTTATTAGTTTATCGTAATTTTGTTTATTTATTTTTTCATATTATTTTGTGATATACTTTAATGAGTTTATTTATTTCTTTTCATCTATTATGATTTTGGTCTAACTCATCGTCTTGTTTGTTTTCAAGTACTCTATATCTAACATAAGTTTTAATAAAATTTAATTAACATATTAGATTAATATATTAGTCTCAAATATTTATGAAAAAATATTTTAAGAATTGTTCATTTTATTTCACCCGAGATACTTCTTTCAAAAACTTAAAAGTTTAAAATACTAAATATACTTTAATTAATATTACAATGCACAACAATAAACATGACCCCGAGTATAATATTCTAAAAAAATCATTAAGGTATTCAATGCAGTTTTAATGAATATTAAATGTTTTGATTAATGTATAATACACAAAAATAAATATTTTTGGATATTTAATGTCACATTTAAATTCATACTTTTTATACATTAATAAATAATTAAATAAAGTATGTAAAAGATAATTAAATAAACCCCACTTGATAATTTATTAAAGGAAATATATAATAAAAATTAAATTTAACCTGTTGTGTTAGTTTTTAAATTTTTCTAATATGTGGACTTGGAGTGGATTTGACATAAAAATGTTTGAAAAATTAGGTTATCTATATTAAAGAAAGATAGTGAGATTTGAATAGAAAATTTATAAAAGTTGATGAGTGGTGTGATTTGTGTGATTGATAAAATAATTATCTAGTAGAAAAAATTATAATTCAAATTAAATTAAAATTAAATATAATTAATTTTTAAATGTAATTAATGAAGTGATAAGATTATTAATTATTTTAAAATAAAAATTAAATTATTACTGTTAATAATAATATTACTATTTTATAAATTTATTTTCATTATTTTCATAATTTCAATTTTATTATTATTATTATTATTATAATTATTATTTATGATTTTATTATTATATTTATTTTTTTAATTAATATCATTAATTTTTTTATAATTATTTTATTTTTATATTATTTTATAAATTTTTATTACATTTTTTGTTTTTATTAATATTTTATTACTATTATTATTTTAATAATTACTAATATTTTTACGTTGCATTATATAATTAAATCATTATTTTTTTAAATTTATTTTGATTATTATTATAATTTTTAATTTTATTATTATTATTATTTTATAATTATTGTTAATAAATATTGGTATTATTATATTATATTATATCATTAATTATGTTTATGTTATTTTATATAAGTATAATTATTAATATATTAATAATTAAATTAATTATTTAAAAATGTCTTTAATTACTGATATAAAAGAAAGTGAACAGTAATTTTTTTTTGGTTTTTAATAGTATTTTATTTATAATTGTAGATCCGTCTTGCAATCCAAACGTACCATTAAACAAATTATAAGAATCATACTTTAATAACTTTTTATTTACATTTTAACAATTCTTAGAAAATATTTAAAATCAACTTAGTTAGTATATTTAAAAACTATTTTATATTAATTTAATCATGTAAAGAATAATATTATACACAATAAATAATAGTATAAAAAATAAAAGATAAGATTTGCACAATTTATTTAAAATTTAAAAAAAACTTAAAATAACAGTATTTTTTTTGCAACATGTTGATAAAATAGATGTTTTAAAAACAAAAAAAAAATACTTTTATTTTTGTGAACAAAATTTTATTTAAGAACAAAATATTAAAATTTGTGTTATTGCATCATGTTTTAATAAAGAGGTTTTATAACGCTCAATTCTTAAATCTATGTATTTAATATAACTTTTATTATATATATATATATATTATAAATTTGAAAATAAATATTAATAATATAAAAAAAATTCTCAAAACCTGTTTAAAACTAAAAATAATAATAAAATCATAGATAATAATTATAATAATAAAAAAATAAAATTATAAAATAACAATGATAAAATTAAAATAAATTTATAAAATAACAATAATAATATATTTTTAACTTTAATTTTATTTTATAATATCTAATTTTATTTTATCAATTGCACACATCACTTCATTTATAAATTTTATAAAATTTTCTTTAATTCAAAACACACATATTTTTCATTTATTCACATTTCAAATCCATCATTTTTTATCTTATTAAATTAATCCTTACTTTCAAATACACTATTAAATTATAATACAGTGTTTACACACTATTAAACAATAATATAGTATTTGGATGAAGTTGTTTATTATAGACGGGATGGATCCGCATATATTTACATATTTACATGATTAAATTTGTTTGGATAAGGATATTTGGTGGGTTATGAAAAGATGGATTTGTAGGAGATATCCCATGCATATGAGCAGAAAAAGTCATATAAAAAAACATACAGACATTTATGCAAAGACAAAAATATTATTTCATTAATGGACTTATGCAAAGACATAAAAAATTTGTCATCTTACACTTTTATCATTTTGAAAAAAAATATCAATCACATTTGTCATATGGTAAATTTTCTCAAACTGGTGTAATTTTTATTTGAAATTCTCAAAATGATATATTTTTTTATTTATTTTCGGATATGGATAAATCATTCATAGGAAACACGATATCATTGTGAAGAAACCGTGATCTTGTTACATGATTTAATTTAAGATTAAATGAAATAGTGAAAAGAGAACACAATTTTAGTTTATTAGATGAAATTGTGCAGCCAAGATTTTAATCAAATAAGTTTAGTAAAATGATGAAAACACGACACCCTTTTAGGGGTGGTTAATATTATACACCAATTCCTTGTTACTGTGCAACTAAAATAAATCCACATTTATAAAGTCATTTTATTTATTAATAAATATGCAATGATTGAATGATTAAGTCATTGAAATAAATGTGAAGATAATTTGAATAGAAGGGTAGTTACATGTTATAAAAAAAAGTTACTTAGATATAATTTAAAAGCTAACAATAAATTTATTTAAAAAATTATATAATATTTTCAAATTTTTCTTTCTAAATTTATTGCTAAATTTTAATTATTTTTATTTTAGTAACTAAATTCAAAAATCCAACTTACACTTAATTTTGCTAAATATATTTTATTATTAAATTTTAATTTAATTTAATTTTTCTTTTCAATATCAAACTTATTCTTTATTTAATTCAATATATAAATCTTATACTAACATCATTTTTATTTCAACTTTTACATATTTAACAAATAAATAAAACGATTTTGTACATGTGGATCTCTTTTAGTTACACAGTAGTAATCCAAACACACTTGCCAAAAATAAAAGAGGTATTGGTAACCATCCCAAAACCTTGTATTATTCTCACGATGTTAATTAACTCATTAATTGAAATATGGGCCATGTTTTCACAATTAATTAACTCATTATTCTCACTCATTAATTAACTCATTAAATTAGATCATGCAATAGGGTTACCATTTTTTCAAAATGAAATGGTGTTTTGCAAGCACCATTTATCCATATCTAGAAATAAAAAAAAAATACACTATTTCATAAATTTCAAAAAAAAAAAAATTACACCAAGAAATTTGTCCTATCATATTGATTGGAAAATGGAGAGGAAAATACAGGAAAACATAACATTCAACCCAAAACCTTAAGTGATTGAGTTTATGAGTCTTATTTATATATGTTGTTCAACTTTCTCATTTTAGTAAACATAAAACTTAAATCCACACTTAGATACCTTACCTATATCACTCACAAACTTTCATAAAATTTTTATTTAAATTTTATTATCTATCTTTTAATTCAAACGATCCAATCCCCACTCTCAAATCTTCTTAAATTCACTATTAAAAGATTAGAAGTGTGTAAGTCTTCTTTTTACGTGTTCTTAATTTTTTCATTTATAATTAATCTACAACTTAAACTCACATTTACTTAACACATATCACTAAAAAACTTTTATAAAATTTTTATTTAAATCTTACCATATATTTCTTAATTGAAATAACTCGGTCCACCTCCTAAAATATTCCTAAATCCACTCTTTGAGATCCATCTATTCATTAAAAAAATATTAAATATATCAGGAAACAATCATAATCCATCTATTCATTAAAAAAATATTAAATATCTCAGGAAACAATCATAAACTTTAGCCCAGGAAACAACTTAGGGCGCAAGGAATGACTAAGCAATAAATACACCCATGCCCCCCATATCTTTTTCATCAAATCTCAGAGAAAAGCTCCCTTTGTCTTTTCCCCAAATGTTTGTGTCGTGACACCTTCTTCCATATCATTCCCAGAATCCAAAATTTCAGCTTCCTTAAATAATTCAACCTCTTCAAAACCTAAAGCTTTCATCCAATTCTAATTTCTTCCCAACAACTCATACACAAGAACCCCAAATTCATATAATCCATCATCTTCATCACCACAAAACGATGGGCACCCCCACTCTCTTAGGTCCACCTGAACTCTACACCGCAGAACCCACCGCAACCCTGACCCAAACAGCCCCAGCCCCAACAGTCACAAGCACCACTCCAAGTGACCCCTTAATGGACCAAATGGTGTCCGGATTCGCCACCTTACCAACCTTGATCCAAACCGAAAATTCATCCGGAACATTTCTTAACACGGGGAACCCATGTCTGGACTTCTTCTTCCACGTGGTTCCGGACACCCCACAAGAGACCCTCCTCCAAAGACTCCAACTTGCGTGGGCCTACAATCCCCTCACCACCCTAAAACTCATCTGCAACCTCCGTGGTATCCGCGGTACCGGCAAGTCCGACCGCCGGAACTTCTACAGGGCGGCGATCTGGCTCCACCGCCACCACCCCAAAACCCTTGCTGCTAACATCCCCTCCCTCGCTGACTTCGGATACTTCAAGGACCTCCCCGAAATCCTTTACCTTCTTCTAGAAGGTTCCGAAGCCCGCGAAATTCAGAAAAGACAGTGGCAAAAGAGAAAACGCGGGTTGGACAGGAGCGAAGAAACCGAGGCTGAGATGAAGCAGAAGGGGAAAACGGAGGCTTTGAACGAAAGGGTCGACGGGGCGAAGGACAAAACCGAGTCTTCGGAGAAAGAAATTGCACATGTTGCCAGAGAAGAGAAAAGGGTGGCATTGGCGAAGAAGCTCGTTGATCGTTATACGAGCGACCCAGATTTCCGATTCCTTCACGATCGTGTCTCTGATTATTTTGCTGAGTGTTTGAGGAAGGATCTCGAGTTTTTGAAATCTGGGTCGGTGACGAAAGTTAGTCTTGCCGCGAAATGGTGTCCCTCTGTGGACTCATCTTTCGATCGTCACACTTTGTTGTGTGAAACTATTGCGAAGAGGGTTTTTCCTCGTGAGAAATATAATGAGTATGTGGGGGTTGAGGAGGCGCATTATGCTTATAGAGTTCGCGATCGGTTGAGGAAGGAGGTTTTGGTACCTTTGAGGAAGGTGTTGGAGTTGCCTGAGGTGTTTATAGGGGCCAATCGTTGGGATTTGATTCCTTACAATAGGGTTGCTTCTGTGGCTATGAAATTTTATCAAAAAAAGTTTTTGAAGCATGATTCGGAGAGGTTTAAGAATTACTTGAACGATGTGAAGTCCGGGAAGAGTACTATTGCTGCTGGGGCTTTGCTTCCCCATGAGATCATAAAGTCATTGGATCAAGAGGGTGGTGGGGATGTGGCTGAGTTGCAGTGGAAGAGGGTGGTAGATGATTTGATGAAGAAAGGGAAGATGAAGAATTGTTTGGCTGTTTGTGATGTGTCTGGGAGTATGTCCGGGGTGCCCATGGAGGTGTGTGTGGCATTGGGGTTGTTGGTGTCTGAGTTGTGTGAGGAGCCTTGGAAGGGGAAGGTTTTGACTTTCTCTGCTGAACCTCAACTTCATTGGATTGAAGGGGATGATCTCAAGTCCAAGACTCGGTTTGTGCAACAAATGGAATGGGGTATGAACACTAATTTTCAGAAGGTGTTTGATCTCATATTGGAGGTGGCTGTGTGTCGGAATCTGAAGCCGGATCAGATGTTAAAGAGGTTGTTTGTGTTCAGTGATATGGAGTTTGATGCAGCCTCAGAAAATCCTTGGGAGACTGATTACCAAGCAATCACTAGGAAGTATGGAGAGAAAGGGTATGGTGATGTCGTGCCTCAGATAATTTTTTGGAATCTTAGAGACTCTAAGGCCACCCCAGTGCCAGCTACTCAGAAAGGAGTGGCACTGCTTAGTGGGTTTTCTAAGAATTTACTCACAATGTTCTTGGAGAAGGAGGGGGAGGTAACCCCCTTAGAAGGCATGGAAGCAGCAATTTCTGGGTCAGAATATCAGAAACTAGTTGTTCTGGATTAGTTAATTACTGAGTTTTTATTTCTTTTCTGATACTAAATAATATAAAAAAATTGGAAACACAACATATATGGTACAATTTCCAATTCCTATCTTCTATGACATGTTTGACATTTTTATTTATAATTTTAGATTTTGTTTATTGGATGCATTGGCTGATTTGTTAAGAAATGTAAAAAACTTGGTGAATCCTTATGTCCAATATGCACCCTCTGAAACCATGTCATTTACATGGAAATACATTTGCTGTGTTATTATGCTCCTGGACTCTCTAATTTTTCAACAAAGATAGTGTCTTGATGAGTGGTTAATGCTATTTTGATGACGGGTTTTGTAATGGAGTTGATGCATGTATTTCTTTCATTCATGTAGTTGTAGGTTCACCCTCTTGCAAAGTATTTAGTAGGGTACTTGTTTAGTGAGGTTGAGAAAGCTGTGTAGAGGAAATTTCTAACCCTCATGTGTTTTCTGCACATCATAACTTTGAAGCTGACCTGCATAAATGCATAACCTGACATAGTCCATTGAGGAGTTTAAGTCTTGTTGGTTGCAGAAATGTCAATAACACTGCAAGTGATAGCATAAACTCTTATTTTGATGTATATATAAATGCATCAACAAGACTTAAAAGCAGAGAGCCCTTTTGAGAAAGGACTAACACAATTAACACTAGTCCAACTGAAGTGACAGTTTTAAAGTACTATATTAATTTTGGAATAGTTATCCCTTATAAGATTGAATCTGATTAAACTTTCATTTCACCATTATCAATTTTGTTCTAAATAAAAAAATTAGTTTGTTTTCTTACCCTAACTTCTTAGGGAAACACCTAAACAATGGAATTAAAACAAATCTTAGCTTACTCCTACAAGCATGATAAAAAAGCTATAAACATAATCGTAAACCTATATTAGTATATATTCATCTATCTTACGGAAACACCAAAACAGAGGAATTAAAAAAAATCTTAGCTTACTCCCAAAAGCATGATAAAAAAGCTAAATACATAATCATAAACCTATATTAGTATATATTCATCTATCCATCAGATTATATATGCAAAAACGTAAAATACTACATATATGCAAGAAAAGACCAAAAAACAAAAAAATTGTGAGAAATGGAAAATTTACTCTAACCAAAATTGATGACTTCAAAAAGAGAAATTACGAAAAGTCATCTCAAATAAGAGATCACATATTTTGAGATTTAGAAAGATAATGATTTTTTTAATAAATAATAAACAAATCATTTGTGTGTTTTCACACACACACACACATATATATATATATATATATATATATATATATATATATATATATATATATATATATATATATATATATAATTTTTAACTTAGTAATCTTCATTCTTCATCTATTTTCAAAATTTTATTATGTCATACTTCTAAAACCGATTCTTATGTTCCTTGTTTGGTAACCTTAGCCATGAGAATGAAGGAATTTGAGGATAGAATTTCTGTGCTCTATTATTTTTGTGGTCTTTTTCTTTTAGAAGGATATATGTTTATTTATTTACAGGGATTTCTTTTCTTTCTTGTAATAAACAAAAGACACCAAAGTAAGCATCCTTGGGTCTACTATCCTCTAAAATAAATTTGAGCTCCACTTTTACTAAGGAAATAGTGGATGGCAATGTATATATTGAAGAAAAGTATTGGAAAAAGCTGAAAAACTCCAAATGAATTCAAGGGTCTACAGAGTCCATTCAAGCTATTCCAACCTTAAAAAAGTTTATGCTTTCCAAATTCACTTCTATCAGGACCGTATCTCCCTTTTTATCCTGAATTCCTGCACCATTATCTAAAAGGTTATCAAGAAAACGAATTACATTATTTTGACCATGGTTAGTATATATTCTTGTAATAATAAAACATAGAGTCAACAAAATTAAATTTGAAAGTGAAAGGCTTAAATAAGATCTAACAAAATTGAGTTTGAAAGTGAAAGGCTTAAATAAGATCCGTTTTCATTAACACGTATTTTGGTTTATATTCCTTGAATTTGATTTTTTCAAAACTTGATTTTGTCAACAAAACGTCGAGTTTATAAATAGTAACGTGTGTTAAAAATATTAAAAAAGTATTTATAAACTTAATATGATAGATTTATTAATAAAAAGTAACTGTATGTTTAACTCCTATTTGAACGTACTCCTATTTGAACGTGTATTCAACTCGCAATGAAATTACTTCCTACACTATATAAATTGTTTCTTGTTAAATCACTTTTTAATATACCAATAATATTCTTATTATTTTATTTTAAGATTTATATATTAAATAACTTTTGTTCTCTCTCACATATTCAGAAATATCTATCATATATACTATAACAGATAAATATGGACAATTGTTTATTATGCAATATAAAAATTTGTTTTTTCAATCAATGAAATGTTAATGATTATTTTATTTTTCAAGAATTTGTTAAAATGAGATATTTATAACTTTTAGTTTATTAACATATTTTTTCTTGATTACACATGAGAAAGAAAAAAAATTATATAATAAATAAATTTTAAAATAAAAATGATAAGAATATTTTTGATATTTTAAAAATTTGTTAAGTGTGGGAAACAATTTTTTCCCATTTTGGTGTACTTTTCAATTTTAATTCACAAAATAGATAGAAAAAAATTATTTACCAAAATGGATAAATTCTACCAGCTAGATAGACATAATTTCAAACTGGTCAAAATAAAAATGATATGTTGGCGATTTCAATTAATGACATTAATTAAAATTTTTTCTCTCTCCTCAATCATTTTTTAATTATTTGATAATATGATTTTTAAGTTTAAAAATTAAAAAAATAAATAATAATAATAATAATAATTAACAAAACTATAACATGAATATTAAAAGATACAAATTTATTTTAAATTAAAATAAAATAACAAATGATAATAATATTAAGAATAATTTTAATTAAATTCATATGAATTTAATTTAAATAATAATAATAAGAAGAATAATTTCATACAAATTTAATTTTAAAAATATTTATTATTATTGAATTCACTTATTATTAATTATTATTATTATTATGTTATTTTATTTTATTTTAATAATAATTATTATTATTAAATTCATATGAATTATTCTTATTATTATTATTATCATTATGTTATTTTGTTTTAATTTAAAATAAATTTGTATGTTCCTTAATTTTTTATTACAATTTTGTTAATTATTATTATTAATTTTTTTGTTAATTGTTAAAGTAACAAACATAGTGCTAAATAATTAAAAAATCATTTGTTAATTATTATTATATAATGATTATTATTTTTTTATTAATTGTTAAACCTAACAATCATAATATCAAATAATTAAAAAATGATTGCAAAGAGAGAAATGATTTTAATTAATCTCATTAATTGAAATCGCCAGCATGTCACTCTTATTTTGACCAATTTGAAATTATGCTTATTTACGTGGCAGAATTTGCCCATTTTGGTAAATAAATTTTTTCTACCTATTTTAAGAATTAAAATTGAAAAGTACACCAGAATGGGGAAAAAAATCTTTTTTCTTTCACAGTTGCCAAATACCTGATTAATTATTTATTTATCATTCTTATTTCAAATATGTTTTTGTATTATTAATTTAAATTTCAGTATTAAACACTAGTTAATTATTTTTACCTTCTCCTTTGATTTCTCTTTTGATACTAGTTCTTTCTTCTCTCTCTTTCTCTCTCTCTTCTTCCTTTTATCTTAAGCTTTTCCGAGTTTAATGGATTATTTTATAAACTAATCTTTGATATAGTAATTTTCGGTGGGTTTGACTAGCTTTTACACTATGTAAGAGTTGAATATAGATTTTCACCACATTAATGGTCTGACAAATTACGAAAACAAACTGCTAGTCAACCAAATCAAAAAATTAAACAAATTTTAAACATTTATAGTTAGTGTAAAATATTTTGATTTTAGAGATCAAACAAACATTATCGATTGTATATGTTCATTGGAATGGTACATTATCATGTTAGTATCAAACAAATGAATATATCAAATAATGGAGAATCTGATGTGATCTAGGGTTGCATGCATGAGAATATATGGTGGGCAAAACACCAACATGTTGGACTATTTAATACAAACTCAGATGAAATATATCCCTATAAATTTGCCTTAACAAAGGATGAGTTTCTCAAAAAGCCTTTAATTTGCAGGTGTAAAGGGTAGCTCTTGCAAGTGTAGCATCCATGGCACCACCTAAAAAGGTTACAATCCAAAATGTTCTTTGCCCTAAAAACCCTCCACCTTCAAGGGGAGAAAATGCTTCAAGCTATGGCCTTACTAAACCACCACCCTCTATACAACAAATCTTCTCCAAAAACACTACCAAGAAATGACTCATTATGTAGTCATAAACTTCAAATATATGCATCACCACTATCTCCTCTGAACTTCTTCTGCAGCTTCATCCATGTTATATCCAAAATCATCTTTCAAGTTTTATGATGTAGTGTTAAAATGCTATCTAGCTTTCCATGTGTGATGGCAATCACCTATTATGTTATAGTTTTTGTGATTATCCATAGTTTCCTAAGCGTATAAATAATCAATTTTCGTATGTGGTGGAAGAAGATAAACATGTAATATTATGTTCACAAAAGAAGATAAAATATAATATATAATGCTTATTATTTCCTTTTTCTTCATAATATTTTCTTTTGTTCTTTTTGAGAAATTTAAGTAGTCCTATATTTATAACATTTTTTTTTCACTCAGCTGGTTGTTTTGTAGTCATTTTTTTAATTACCTTTTTATGATAGTTTAAAATTTTCTAACTAGGTTCTTACATTTAGATAATTAACACTGTGGTAAATTAATTTAAAAAAAGTTCGTGTTTAAGATATGTTTCTTGGTTTTACTCTTTTTTAATGCAAAAGTTTTAAATTTTAAATTTGTAGTTTTTATTTTTTCTACTTTAAGATTTTCTTTCTAATCTTGAATAAATTTTCCCCAAAAATTCACAAAAAAGGAGACTCTTATTACGTGGTGTTATGATAAGAGGAACTTAAGTGATAGATCATGATTATATTAGGTTTAAAGACTCGTATTTAATTTGTGCTAAAAGTTATGTTTCATTTCATAATTTTGTGTGAAACTCAATTTAGGCTGTGGAAGTTAGGCCAAAAGGCTCATACTTAATATTAAGCTTCTAAAATGAGATGTAAGTCTGATCTATATAAAATTTTCTGTGTTAAGTCAAATTAGGTTGTGATTAGTTCAAGCTAAAAGGGTTTGATTTAATATGTTCTCAAATTTCAAGGTAAATTGAGTTTCAAACCAAGTGAAAAAACTAGTTACAGGAGTTTTTGAATATTCAGACCAAATAATAAGGTTAATAAGACCCAAATCTAAACATAAATTCTCAATTTCGTGGAATTGTTCAAGTTGAATCAGTTGCATGTTTGACATGAAAATGGTTTAAAAATTAATTCAAGTTTCTAAAAGGAGGTTCAAGCTCCATACTAAACTCATATTGGCGTAAAAAGGCTCAAATTTTAATGTTCAAACCCTACATTTCATTGATTGATAATTTGGGGGTGAGTTGGTTGAAGAGTTGATGCAAGTATTGAACTACAACAAGGTAAAAAAAAAAAAAAAAAAAAAATTTTTAAAAATTGATAAAATCTTTGTTTATATTTTTTTTTTTTTTTTTT
>Ga0099824_1008279_pt1 | contig 13368 bp, 4 predicted proteins | sample SiratrowhiteBW_FD_76837 | JGI IMG/M metagenome (GOLD analysis project Ga0099824, IMG submission 76837) | Root nodule microbial communities of legume samples collected from California, USA - Siratro white BW | ecosystem: Host-associated > Plants > Roots > Nodule | place: USA: California... | reverse complement strand
TATATATTCTTTTGTACGTACACATATGATACGGTGATGATTATTTTTTGCATAACATAATTAGACCCGTTAAGCATGTCAGCATGCACCATTTTGTAATGGATATGTTTTTTCAAAAATGCATATCTGACAATTTCTATGCCAATCTCTGTCAATGAATATGGAGAATACAATATAAACGTATTAATACAGTTGTTTTACCTTTCCTTCTTCCCCCAAATTACTACATGCAAGCATAAATTACTAGATGCAACCATATGATCTTCTCTGTATAAACTATCTTCATTATCATATCGATCATTCAGGAAGTTTTTACATTGTGGTCCACACATCACTGTTGAGATGTCAAGTTTCATTGTAGAAATCACTGTTAGGTGGAAATGGATTTGAAAGATGCCAAGTTTGTTTACCTTCTCACCCTCTACCTTTTAACCACTTTGCTGTAATTTATGTTCTTGACCCAGTTTTATATTTTCTTGCCGGGGGTTGGGGGATTGGAAATTGTTTTACTTTTTTGATGTACTAGATTCTGAATTGTGATGGTTGAAAATTAATAATTGAGACAGCTTCTGGGTTTTTTTGACAAATAGAGATTTAGAGAATGGGCCAAAACCTACTTGATATAAACCATAGCACATCAACAGTACTGAAGATGGACCAAGAGAACCTCTTTTTTTTTTTATCTTATCTTAATCTGACCAACTGTCAGATCATGTCAGAGCCATTTAGTTAGTCCCTATGCATTAGTTTCTTCCAAATTGAAAATAAGAGGGGACCATTAGGTAAAAAGTTTCATTATATTTTTTGTCTTCCAGTGGAAATAATATTTTGTTATTTCTTTTAATGTTTTAAAATATGAAAAGTGGGGCAGATGATACTAAGATTCCTAACAAAAATTTACATGGGTACTTTATTTTGGGCGCTGCACAAAAGAAATGAGAGAATTTTTGTAAGTGGTAAAATGGAGAGAACACCAATGCTAGGAAACAGAATGTTAGGATATCTTGGGACCCTATAAAAATTAGTTTATATAATAATTTTTGTTGTATACTCTTCTTGTTTAATATTACTACCCCACAAATCATTTGGTTAGTTTGCTTAGTAATTGATAATTATTAAAATGATTGATTAAAATTTGAAATGTTCTAAAGGAAAGCCTTGCAAAACCACTTTTCGATGACTGAAAACTGAATACTTCTGTTTTAATTTTAATTTTGATTTTTCATTCTTGAATGATTTCAGACTAAATATTAAACATGCATAGTTATTATTCTAAAATCAAGTTACAAATGTCACCGTACTTTCTTTATCTTTCACCACGGCTAAAGAGCAGATTATGTATGATTGAATCATACTTCATCTGGAGCATGATAACAATTTACTTATACAATTATTTTGAGAAAATTTAGATGTAATTTACTCTGTCCTTTAAAAAAAAATAAATAAATAAACAATTCAAAACGAGGATGCAGTTTTTGTTACCTCATCAGTGTAAGTCATTGTCTTTTTCCTTATTTTCTTATCATACCTATTCTAGCTTGTTATGTTTGGGATCCGGGACTATGTGCCTTCATTATTGAGAAAATGTAAACCAACAATATTTCACGTCTTTCTCAGCTTATCAATTCCTCTACATTGTACTGGATGACCCACGTGATAAAAGAGTCTTCCAGAATGTTCAGCCACTTCCCTTCTTTTAGAACCATTTAGCTTGTAACAACAACAAACATGTCCGACCATGACTAAATTGTCCTCAACAGTTGCTTTCTTAAGCTTAGCAAGAACAAATTGTTCCTAAAGTAGGTTAAATAGTTAAATCACCCAATTTCAAATATACAGAAAAATTTAAGAGATCATTTAATAAAATAAAATGAAAATCCACCAACTATATATCCATTCAAGTTACAACAAATATTTCCAGAGAACAACAGGTAAAATAAATACATAATGCACACTACATGAGTTTCAATTTTAATACTATAACAGCCCCACAAACATAAAATGTTTCCACGATGGATGGATAATTTATCAATACAAACCTCATCTTTGGTGTGTATAATACATGGTGTTGTTCAATCCCATGTGTGTCAATGAGGCTGCAATGCTCCTTGAATATTTTTAACAGCGCTGTCATAGTGCACAAAGCCCATAAACCAAAATTCATGGTTGTCAACAGAGATAATCTGTATATATTTTTCAGATGAGTTGGTTCTGCTTGTTGATGCGTTTACTGCTCTCAGTTGGTGCAATGGAATGACCACCTAATGCATCAGAAGAAAAGCATACGAATAAGTATTTTATGAAGGAAAAGAAAAATACATACAGATGTGTGTATATATGAATACATATAGTAAACAAGTGCAGAACAATTTCCTAAGGATCTTATACATTGTCAGTAAATATATGAAAATGGTACTGTTATCGGAAATACTCCTGCTGGACATACGATAGTTTTTTTTCATTTATTTTCAAGTTATTTTAAGTTTCAGGAACTTATTTATTTTTATAGAATGAAATCAAATTTATGATTAACTGTTTCGAGTATATGTTGTGAGATTATTAACTGTTCATTTCGATTTGGATTCTTAATTTTTCTTGAGTAAAATATTACATATTTGAAACAATAATGGACCGAATATACTTCATTTAGAGTGAATTTAGTACATTCCCACAGGAGATGAGGAAAAGCATAGTTATTCTTTAATTTTGCATAGTCAAACGCTTGCAAGGTTTTTCTCACATGTTTATTATTCCTTGAATTATGCTTTTACAAAATATTATTTACTTGCAGGACTTGTTCTTACAAAAAATGTTATACAATTTTCTAATATTAAAATTTTAAAATATTAGTTGCACATGAATATGTAAATATAAATATATAAATTCATTTATATTATATTTTAATTTTATTCCAATAACTCAAAATTCAATTATATTTTCATCAAGTCCAATTTATACAATATAATATTGTTTTTATCACGGGCAAGTATATATATACATATATGACAATCTAAGTAAACAACTGTGGAACAATTTGCTTAGATCTTCTAAGAATATCAGTAAATTGACGAAATTATAAATTACACTGTTCAATCTGAAAGTGGACCAAATTACCGGAGGAACATTAAGTGTTTTGTCCAAAAGCTAAATACTTAGCACTAAAAGTAATATGGTGTTCTTTAGTATGTTTAATATCCCCTACAAAATATCAATTTATGTGGATGAGTGATCAAAACGTTCGACATGTAAATGTCGTGCAAAGTTTTCAAAGTGCTGCAATTTTGTATCAAAATTCTCGATATGGGTAAAATTCTTTTTTATTACAAACACAGAGAAGTCGTGCCATATAATAACAATTTCACTTGGAAGAAATCGTACCCTCTTGAACTTCAGTGTAAAATATGAAATCATTGGATGATTAATACGACTTTTTATTAGATATTAAGCATGAAGATTATATTCTTTTAGTTGAAATTGTCATTAGGTATAAACAAAATGCATTGAAGTCATTGAAATGTAACACAACTTCAACATGAGACAGGATACACTCAAAAATTGTTAGGGAGCGTCACTGATGTCGTTAGAGGCTGACACGGCTTTAGTATTACCCAATCCAGGGTCTTGTTCTGGTTAAATGACAATGAGAGATTTTACCTACATCAATTTTACTTGTTTAGGTTTTAGTAAGAACTTTTACAGAAAAGTTTGTGTACATAAATTCTACTTAAGGAGAATTTTAGTGCATATATTTGTATTTTAGTTATAATTATATTTTAAAATAAAAATACTTTATGTAAATAGCAAAAAATAAAAGTTTATTATTACTATTACAATAACGAAATAATTTATGTGATGACGTATCACAAGAAAGTCTTCTTTCCTGTGATGTGTTGTATATGTAGAAAAGGGTGGTATAGGATCATCATTGTCCTCGTAGTCAGGTTCAATATTCAGCCATAGTAAAGACATTGTCAGCCAATAATACTGAGTAGATGACAAAAAAAATAGAATGTAGATAGAGAGATGAATGTTAAAGCTTTGAACATATTTGGTGGAGGGGAGAAAGCATATAGTTGAGTAGGAAAATGTTATATGTAGACATAATCTAAGACCAGAGTGACTAAACTGACCAAATGACTGGTCATGAAATTGTGAATGGTAAGAAGAAGCTCAACATCTTCATTACAAGGTTGGGACTCAGTTGTAAGCAAAAAATTGAAAAAGTTAAGACAAGTGAAAGTGTATGATGAAAAGTGTAACTATATGAACTTACATCATTATCAAATGTTTGCTGGAGAGACAAAATGAAATAGATGATGTGGTTAACGTACTATAGAATTTATATCATTATGTCTCACAAATAACAATTATTACTAAATCGAACACCTTAAATGAGTCAATCATTTCACATCGCTATCCACCTTTCATGGTATTGTAACCAATATCGCTCACATCTACCTTTCACATCTTTAGAAACCTAATCTAAATTTAACGAGTCAACCATAAAGGTTTAGCAAAACTCAAATTGTCGCATAACCAGATCAGTCTACGAAATTCAACTACGGCAAAACGTATCAATAACACCATTGCATGACTAACAACATGACTAACAACAGATACATCACCAATAATGAAGGGAGAAACATTGTCTTTAGTATAAAGAGTCCAAAGGAATTGCAAAAATATAAGTACAATTATTAACAATTTTGGATAATATTGGATGTAAGTTTGAGATAAAACATTAACCTGCTTGGGCTCTAAGTTGTGTATGACCACCTTTTATAAACAATACATATTTTAATTAGGTCATAAAAGATACCAAACATGAATTTTAGGAGAAGTGATTGTGTATTAATGTTTTAACTTTAGTAAGTGGAAAATCTAGTCCACGATTATTAATGGCTTATAAGATGGAGACAAATATTTAATGCATGGTAAAGATTGACCAAGACAACTAAACCCCAACTATTACAACAATGTCACTCCCTTTTTGTACTCAATTTTTGCAGTTCCTTTGGACTCCTTACAATGGTGTCGCTCCCTTCATTATTGGTGAAATCTCTGCTATTAGTCATGCAGTAGTGCCATTAATATGTTTCGTCACAGTTGAATTTCATCAAGTTCATCAGGTTATACAACAATTTAGGTCGCCAAACCATTTCGGTGACTCATTAAATTTAGATGAGCTTCATAAAGAAGATACGACGAGAAGAACATAGGGTAGTGGTCACAATACCATGAAAGGTGCATAGCAATATGAAATAATCGACATAACCGACTCATTTAAGGTGTTCAGTTTAGAGCTAATGGTCATTTGTGTGACACGATGATATACATGCAATGGTACATTAACCACACTATCCGGTACATTTCGTTTCCCAAACAAACATATAATGATAACATAAGTTCACATAGCTACTCTTTTCATTATGTATTTTCACTTGTCTAAAATTTTCCACCTTTTGCTTACAATACGACACCGCACAAGACACTAAGCTCCACCCACGTAATGAAGATGTTGGATCTTCTTCACAATTTCATGATCAATCATTTGGTCAATACAGTCACTCCAATTTTCAACAACCTCCAACCACTACTTTCATGAATCATCATCATCATATGTCATTTCAATCTCTTTTGAACCAGTTTTTGTTCACTTATAACATTTTGCCTACTCAACTACATGTTTTTTCCACTACACCAAATATGTTCGGAACTTGAGCATTCACCCCTCCATCTACATTCAATCCTTCGCCATCCACCTATTATTATCAATCGATAATGCCCTCAATACGGCCAGATACTGAACATGTCGACAAGGACAATGATGATCCAGTACCAACTCCTCACACATTTACAACACAAAGAACACTAAGACAAAGAAGACTTCATTGTAACACGTCATCTCATGAATAAATTATTCATCATTGTAATAGTAATCATAAACTTTTATGTTTTACTATTTACATAAAGTCCTTTTTTTATTTTTTTTTCAATTTAAAATATAATTACAATTAAAATACAAATATATGCACCAAATACTAAAATTTTCCTTAAGTAAAGGCCTACACTATAAATTTGGGAAAATGCATGAACCAAAATTATCTACACAAATTTCTATGTAAATATATCTAAACCCTAAATTCTTACCAAACCCTAAACATATAAAATTACTATATATAAATTGAACCAAAATTACAATTAAGTACATATTTTAATATTGAACTCAAAACAAATATGTTTAATCAATAACTACTTCAAATTTTTGTCAAACTTTTTGGTAAAAAATCTTCCTAAATCCTAAATTCTTACTAAAACCTAAACAAATAAAATTAATATACATAAACCTCTCATACTTTCACAAAAAACCCTTCAACAACTTCAACTATTTTGTTTATGTTGAAGGCATTATACCTACGGACGACTTCCATTAAAAAACATAATCCTCATGCTTAACATCAAGCAAAATTGTGCCAATCGTTCAGATTTCATACTTTACACTAAAGTCGTACATGTCTTCTATGACTTCAATTTTAACAAAGCAAAGTCATTTCAAAGTAGCAAAACTTCTTCGTAGGAAAATAGTACCTACCTAGCATGACTTGCCCATTTGCATAATAAAAAAGATTTACCAATTTCGGGAAATGTGGGTGCAAAATTGCACCACTTTGAGAAATTTGCCTAAATGTCAAGGCTTCAATTTCTATTAGTTAGTGTAGTCTCATATCTTGTTAAATGCCATTGCATAAGTTCCTAGGATATATCTTACAGCAGTAAATATTAAAATATTTTCAAACACAATTGTTACTTGCTAATTTGTAACTGCCTGAACCTAAAAAGGTGCTACAGGAATGCTGGCGCATAACCTCATCATTCCATAATAAAATAGCATGGGTCATGATGACCATAATCTCAATGGTGGTAAGCTTCTAAGAGATAAAATAAATTATATGGCCACCAAACAAAAAGAGGGATCATGATGAAATAACACGGGGGTCATGATGACCGTAATCTCAATGGTGGTAAAGCTTCTAAAAGATGAAATAAATTAGATTGCCACCTAACAAACGACCACAAGAATGAAGGATTAAGGATGGTGAAATTAGACTGACTTTTCATAATAATAAAATAAAAAAAAAAAAAACCAATAATTTAGCCTACATCAGGCTAATTAAGCTAGCCTAGTCTCGTTTAGGGAATGAACAGGGCCTTAAAGCTTAGTTTGGAAGGTGCAAAGAGCGTAGTGGAATACAAAAAGAAAAGAGAATGACGCAAAAATGTATGGAACTGAAGATGGTTTGATTGAAAAGAAAAAAAAATGAGAAATATGTTTATTATAATATTTTATTTCATTATTTATTTATATATTATTAGTATTATTTTATTCATTTATTATACATAAGAAAATTTGAAAATAAGAATAAAAAGAAATAGATCCCATGTGGTACCCATGATTATGTTATAAAAAAAGAAATACAACATAATCTGTGCTATTTCCGCTTTCTACGCTTTTCAGCTCACGTCTGCATAGAAAGTTTCTCACACCACAACCTTCTTCTCAATTTTCCAACTTTGCTCTCCCTTCTATCCAACCAAACTCAATTTCTCCCCCACTGTCACTTTCCTAAGTGGCATACGAAGTGTAAAACAAACCTCGTTAGGCCATTTATTAAGCCTTCTAGACCTAAGTCTATTAAGTAATTAAATAATTCTTTTTTGTCAATATTATTGTAATAATGTATGTAAATCAATACAAATAGTCAAACTTATATGCTTATTGGAAAATAAATGTAAGCCCTGTTTAGAATCCTTACAACAAAATATACATCTAAATAACGTGTCATCAAGGTTACATTAGACATTTATAAACTTGTAACGTATAAACATGTTAGAGTTGACTCTTACAAAACTTTAGTCCACCTATTTCTACCTTTGCATTATACTTGAGGTTGAGCCCAGACAAAGCAGTTTTGTGACCCACAGGTTACGGGTTCGAATTAGTAAACAACCTTTGTTACACATGCTAGGAGAAGACTATATATAATAACCCTCCCCCTACCGTCACGGAGTAGGAGCCTTCTAACACTAGGGCTGCATTAATTTTGTTATAGTTTGTTTTAGATGAAGTTTTCCCCCGGACCCATTGGTCAATAATGTAGAGAGAAGTTAGAACTATATTAAAGTTATAACAAAATAGACTTTCATGGGCCAAGCCAATTTAAAACCTATGACACGTAATAGGCTAAAGCTCAAGCCAAACAGATAAAGTTTATTTAAGTAAAACCTGATTCAGTCTAGCTTATTTCCACCCGTACTGAGGAGTCTAGTAACAGTTATTATATTATAAGCATTGCTTAATTCCTTTTATAAGAACCAGATAGAATGTTTAGTGCATTACTTTTTTCTTCACAATAATTATGAGTAATTGTTTTAAGTTCAAGAAACAATAAGTGGAGTACATTAATAACCTGGGCTCTCAGGGAGTCTAACTTTGTCTTATACATCTTACTAACCATCTACATACATAGCTAATAAAAAAATAAAAATAAATAAATAAATGATAATAGTTAATCAAAATAACTTCTAAAAAAAGTGTAAGAGTATATCTCATTAACCATAGGGGCAATTTTGGAAAAAATATATAAATTTTGGGACAAATTTAATTTTATTAACTAAATCAACTAATTTCCTTAATCTTGCTCAATTAGTTAATTGGAACTTATAAAAAGGATTAGAGGGAGCCCCCTCAAGTGTTTTACGTTTAGACTTTGGCTAACTAGTAATATTGACATTCTTGTCTTGTCCTAACGGTTATCCAGTTCGAGGTTTGAGGTACCAGGCTTAAGAGAGGTGTTCTTGGTTATCATCAAACATCTAATACTAATTTTCTCTACTATGAAATCCAAATAAATTAGTAATTCACATATAACACAATAACTCTTAACTATACTACTCGATTCTGCATAACTAGCACAAAGTTTGAAGACAATCAAATTGCACCCTGACAAACAGACTACAGAGCACAAAGCAACTGAACTCCATCACCTTCATTGACAGCAGTTCAAAAATAGAGTGCCAAACCATATAACAGTAATAGCTAATCACAATCTGAAGAAAATGCTCATTCAGCATTACCAGTAAAAGTTTAAAAAAATTAGCAAACCTCATTTATTTGATTACAATCAGATTTCAAGAGATGGAGTGTAAATAAACAAGCAAAAATGTAACTATCTTTAATTAGTTCCACTCTCCTCATCCTTGCAACCGCAAAATCTAGAAGAATTAAGTATCATATAAATACTTGGAGTCCGGATTTAAAATTTCAAACAAGATCAGTGAGCATGTAAGACCACTACTGCTTGAATGCATTTGTTTTCTTTTCAATTTTTACAAAAAAACAATAATAATAAATATCCACTGTTAAGAAGTAATCATATACAATGAAGCCATTCACAGATCAACATCATCAAATCAAACAAAATTGCACATGTATATCATAATTTCTATTATAGATCAATAAGAAGCAAGAAGGTTCCAAAAATACCTTATAATAGCTCCATTGAGTCTGGTCACCCATTTGGTAAGAAAGTGGGTTATCACTACAAAACGCCAGCTTCGCGGTTGACAAATACAAGACTCCCATCACAGGTCCAGCCGAAGTAGACAAGTAGCATGCATACGTTTTCAGAAGCTGCTCCTCTGGAACTGTCTCAAAAGTTTGCCTAAAAATCTTCTCATACCCTCCTTCCGCAAGAACTTTAGTTCCCTGAGCAATCCTCCCCACAGCTGCATCCGCAAAACTTGGACCCGTTTTCACTGTTCCACAAAAAATTAAATAATTATAATAATAATAATATTAACAAGACTCATGTTTACCAATATCCTTACGTATTGATTAAGAAATTAAAAGGAATTTGTTTATTTAGAAATTGTAGAGTGACTGCATTAGAAATCACGGACAAACACATTATTTCGCATCCCAACAGAAAAATTCTCTTTTCAACAGTTTTGGGTAAGTTTTCTTTTCCTTCCCTTTCAGCTGCTTTATGAAAAAAATAAATTGTTTTTAAAATAAGTTGCAGCAAAAATCTTCTAAACTTCTTATTAAATATATATATATATATATATATATATATATATATGTGTGTGTGTGTGTGTGTGAGTTCCTTATGTGAAAGCTGGTTTGTTATTGTATCATAACGAAATCAATTAAACCACTTTTCAGTCAATTTATGTGACCAAAAACATATTTTGATCATAATCAATTAAAACATAATTTTCCCAGACACCCTTAATTAGCATTTCCCTAATAAAAATAATTATTATTGGAAATCACTGGTCAACTAGAAATATGAGCAAACGATAGCCGAAACCTCAGAACATTAGAAACAGATTCTAAAGAGTTGAGTTGGACCTAAACTACTTCCTAATAATAACAACAATAGACAGAATAACAATGAAAAGAAAAGACGGCTTTTAAAAAATGACAGGAAATGAAGACATACAGTGCTGCCACATGTTGCCGGCGAGATCCTCCGCCTTTTTGGTGGCCTCGGCGGCTTTCTTGCCCCATTTGCCGAGAACGTCTTTGACGGAATCTAAAGTAGCTGCGAAAATAATACAAGTTTTGAGAGAGTATTCTTGTGAAATCAGAAAAGGAAAAGAAGAAAAGCGAAGAAAAGAGATAGTTACTCTTAGTAGAAGAAGCGGCAACGGGCGCAGGAGTGACATAGGGATTGGAATCTTTGGGCATGGTAGTGGCAGCATCGCCGGAGATTGGGGCACGAGATTCAGTATTGAGAGGTGGTTCTTGGTGTTGAGGAGGAGGTGGAACGACGTCGTCTGGGTCCAGTTTAGGGTACGGAGCATAATCGGCGGTGTGAGGCTGAGATGCAGATTGGGATTCTTCCTGTTTTGCGTTGGTGGTTTGGGTTTGGGTTTCGTGAGGTTTGGTGGCGGTGGCTTGGGTTTGGGTTTGGGTTTGGGTGTGGATTTGGGTTTGGGTGGGGGCTTCAGCACTCATGTTGTTGAGGATCGGAGTGATGGCGATTGAGAGTGGAGAAGGGAGAGAGAAGAGAGTGTGGGACTTGAATTTCAAATGTCAAATTCTGCCAAAATCGTCAAACTTATTTAAAAAGATTGAGTTCAGGTTTCAATGCTCTTTCTGGATCTGCCCGTTCTGTTTTCTGTCGCCTGCCCGTGGTTTTTGTCAAGACGGGTGTAAAAGCAAGTGGGTTTTGCGAGCTTTTTCTTGCTGCACTCCGTAATTTCTAAATGCATCCTATGATTTTTAAAATAATTGATTTTTTTAAATTACGTCATTTGTTCTAACAATCTTTGCGAATATAAGTATTTTGAAATATGATTTTTATAATAGATTATTTTGGAACATAATTTTATAAGATTTTTATAATAAAATTTTTTGAACCAGCTTTTAGATCATATATATTTCTAAATAGAATTTTTATACAAACTTCTTAAAAGATATATGATACTTTATAGAAAAAGTTGTTTAGAATATATGAAATATGTTTAGAAATTCACTTTCTCTGATGTGCGATGAAGAATATATTACTTGCTTTAGAAATCTTAGTAAATAAGCTTTTTCATATATGATTTTCACAGTAAAATTTTTGAAATAAGATTTTTAGAATAGGATTTTTAAAACATATAACATATATTTTGAAATGTAATTTTTGTATAATATGATATATTCTGGAAGCAGCATTTTAAAATGATATTCCCATACCAATAAATAAGTTTTTTAAAACAATTTTCTCTTTCTCTCCTCCAATGGAGGTAGCATAACTGTTCACCATAAAGGATATTGTAGACTTTTTCTTTTAATATAGGGTCTTGTTAATAATTATGGGGTGCAGAAATGAAAACTTTTTTGCTTCCTTCACTAAATTTGACTCCATTACTTTTTTTGTTTCACTAAAATAGCCACTGTATTCAAAATTGAGTGGCATTTGAAAATTATCTTTTCGATAAGCGATGTATGTGATTTGAAAAAATAGAAAAATGTAAATTTTTTTATGTGTAATTTGGATATAAAATTAGGAAATGAATGTGTTTAGTTATTCTTCTTCCATCATAAATTATATATAAAGATATCTGTTTTGTAAATTTGGAATGATAAATGGAAAGTTTTGAAAATCTTAAATATGTTACGGGTGATATTTTTTTTTTATTTATTCTAAAGTGATGCTTCATGAGTTTTTTTTTTTTTTTTTTTTTGTCACATTTTAGTTAATAAAAGGTTATTAAAAATTTTTTTTTTTTTTTTTTTATTTTTTTTTTTTATTTATTATAAAGTTTTTTTTTATTATTTTTTTTTTTTTTTTCTTTGTGACACATTGGAGTTCATAAAAGGATAGTAAAAAATTTCTTTCTTAATATTTTATCCTCTGTGAGTTATTTTTCTTTTCTTTGTGACAATTGGAGTTCATAAAAGAATAGTAAATAATTTCTCTCTTAATTTTTTATTCTGTGAGTTAAAACACAAGTAACGATTAATAATTAACTTTTTCTCTATTTTTTTCTCTATTTCATATTTTTTATAAAACAAATAAAAACACAAAGTATGCACTTTATATTACATAGGTTATAAATATATTCTGAATTACATTATTTAAATTATTTTTTTATTTTCAAATTAGTTAATTTGAAATTAATTTGTTTTAATGGTTTAAATTATGTAAATACATATTTGAAAGACAAGTTGTAAGAGAATTAAAAACTCTTGTAATAAAGGCTTCTCTTTCATGCTAACTATTTCTTCCAACAATAACAAGGATAATATTTACTAATTGTTCCATTCTCTCTTTTATTAACATGTGTCATGCTTATTATTAGGAAAACTAAATTTAGTGTAACTCAATTTCACATAACTTATAAAATAAATATTGTTTCCAGTTGTGATATTATTTATTCTGATCTCCTCCAACTACTTCCATTATTTGACTTAGCATTCTGTTCACTTTCTTCCTCTCACAGCTTACACTTGTAAGTTAAATATATGGGTGTCAAGGTCCTTAAATAGAAATAAAATCTATCCAAGTGATTTTTATTAAAGTTTTCAGGGATCCACGTGGTCGCATGTGATCTTCAAAAAATATCTTCATGACCATACTACCAAGAAAGGTATTCTCACATAGTTTCCAAAGTTTTTTAAGTTGTCGTGGATGCATGCTATTTGAATTTGATGTTAAAATGTACATGTTCTGTGAAATTTTCTAAGAATTTAGTTGGCTAGCATACTAATAAGTCAAAGATATACACAAAATAGGGGGAACTAATATATATATATATATATATATATATATATATATATATATATATTTTTTTTTTTTTTTTTTAATTTTT
>Ga0099824_1008272_pt1 | contig 13378 bp, 7 predicted proteins | sample SiratrowhiteBW_FD_76837 | JGI IMG/M metagenome (GOLD analysis project Ga0099824, IMG submission 76837) | Root nodule microbial communities of legume samples collected from California, USA - Siratro white BW | ecosystem: Host-associated > Plants > Roots > Nodule | place: USA: California... | reverse complement strand
TTTTTTTTATATATATATATTTTTTTTTTTATATATATATATATATATATATATATATATATATATATATATATATATATATATATATTGGAATTAGAATTTTGCAGTATTTTCAGAATTGCAAATATTTAACGTTTAACTTTAGTCATAATTTTGGAAGTCATTCTTATTGGATGAATATGGGGTCAGGGTTTCGTTTTTTTCTTTTCAATCAAAATCCTGGTGGAAGGTTGTTGAAGCTTTTGTTGTTACCTATTTAGCTTTTTATATTATATAAGATAAATTTGCATAGTTAAAATTTACTATAAATTAACTTGTTTGAATACATAAACTATATATTGGATTTAAATTATGATATAGTATTACTTTTAAATATTAACAAGTACCACCAATGATATCACACTAACAATCCAAACCAAATGGGAAGTATAATGGTTGTTTTTCTGTTTTTTTTTTTTTACTTGAACATACTAAATTTACTAACTTCAGAAAGCTTTGGTTTAAAAGTAATTTTAGTTTACTATGTCCAACTTTTTCCTCTACTAACAATGTCTCGTAGATTAGTAGAAGGAGGTGGAAAAGATGTACACTGGCATGAAATTTAAAGTTTCATACATTTTTAAAGACAACAATAATTATGCAGATTAATTGGTTAATCTAAGTGTTGCTAATAATTTAGAATTTAAAATATAAAATTTAGAATGACATCAAACAAGAGTTAAAAAAATACAATAACTAAAAAAAACTTAATTTTGTGTTAACAATTCGTCACTTCATATCACATAATCCTCTTACTATTTAGGATAAAAGATTTTTATACTAAGACGATTCGTGATCTCATGTATGATATATAGACGTTGTAAATTTTATTATACACACAAGTATTCATAAATACTTGCATATATATTTTTTTAAAATAATCAAGTAAAACTATAAACTCAAATAAAAAATTGATCTTCAACTGTAATCTAAATAAAATTGCAAAATAAAATATTAATATAAATAAATTTATGCTTCAAATTAAATTTAAATAAGTTGTACAGTAAAGCAATAGTTAAAAGAAATTAACTTTTTTCATAAATATAAATATATAATATTGAATCATAAATGATTTTTTATTATTAATATTTTTTTCACTGATAATTTTATTTTTATTATTTAATTTTTAGAAAAAAATTATTTAGATAAAAATCATTAACAATAAATATAACAACTATTCATTAGTTTGATATTAACTTGTTAGAAAGTCTAGGAAGTTTCCCTCCATTAATTTCATTTCTTCAATAAATATATACAAATAAACAAAGAAAGTAGTGCCTCATGGTCGTGAATATGCATTGTGGGTTTTTTCTGGGTGATTACGTTTGCTAGTGCATTGCTTGGTTTTCGGTACGGTTTGGTAGTACTTTAAAAAGTAATTTTTAATTCAAAAATTAAAATATTAAATTTATATGACAATTTTTTCTTAATAAATTAATAATATATTTTTTTAAAATAAATATTAAATAGTCAAAGATATTTTCTTAAAAAAATATTAAATAGTTAACTAATTGTAAATGTTAAAAAATTTTAATTTTCTATCTCTCTTTATTTCTATTTTCATCTCCTTCCTTTTTAAGATTCTTTTACTTATTTTTTTTTTCTTTCTTCTGTCTTTCATTTTTTATATTATTATTTTAATTTCAATATTTAATCACTAAATCATTCTCTAGTTCTAAATTTATTATATTATATATTTATAAGTATCTTTATTTAGAAGCTTAAGTGTAGATTAAGGAATTAAGGTCTCTGTTAATTTTTTCTCTTTTAGTATATGAAAAGGAACTAAAAATTAATATCAAATTTATAAATTGATTTCAAAATCATTTTATTTATTAATATTTAATTAATTTTATAATAATTTATGCAGATTCAAGAAAAAAAATATTATAAATTTAGAATTTATAAATTAAATTTAAACACTTACAATCAAGATTATTTTTTTAACAATTAAATTTTTTTTTAACTTAATCTCATTTTATATACTTAAAAAAAGTTATATTCATTATTATATATTATAGTTATAGTGAAAACGTATATAATTCTAATTATTCTAATTTTAGAATATTATTTTAAAAAAATAAACCTTATAAAACTTTGAAAATTTAAGAAAGTAATTTCTCAATAAGAGCTCATTAATATATAGACACAATAAATATAAACTATTTTTTTATCATACACTTGGAAATAAGGCACTGAAAAATAAGAAAAAATAAACAATTTAATTTCTCAAAATTAGCATTTAAACATCTATACAATATGACTGCCCAAATCACAAGGTATCTACATGTAATAGCTAGTTCATGCAAAGTGTAAACCATACACATAAAATGAATTTGAAAGAATAAAGGTGTGGTAGTTGAGGAGTGTGCATATAAGAGGAATGAGTTAATTGTTTTTTTATACTCTTCTATCCAATAGCTAATGCTTTTGATATACCAAAGGGCACACATTCTTCACATTTAAGGATCTCCTTATACAATTTCTATGATATTCATCTTTGTATTGAAAATGCTATTCATCTAAGCATTGAAGAATTTTAATTTTTTCTTCTTTATTAATATATTAATATTCATCATGTGAAATTATGCATAAATAAGGAATATTAAACCATCAAAAATTTGATGGAATAATTCCATATAGCATATAAAAAAAGACAAACAAATATTGACCTTCCAAATTATTAGTTTTTGTCTCTGTCTTCCAATAATTTTAAGAAACTTATCTACTTGGTCACTCAGTTTACCTAATATAAGAATTAACAAGTTTTCATATACTAAGCTTTTAGCGACCTCATAACCTATCCATATATTCAATATCCATATATTCAATATAGTATGGGGAATATGTGGCCCCTTTTTTTCTATCATAACAAGGCCAATAGAAGACCAAATCATGTCTTGCATTATCTTGAACAGGTTAAGCCCTCACGATTATTTAGGTTTACGAAACGAATTGGGTATTTCCTCTAAGGCACGTTATAGACGTAGATGAGGGAGGTGAGGAAGAGGCAGTATGTGAGCACATGCAAGATTTGAGGACAAGGGAGAAATTTAAAGAAAGGAATATAATTGTATGACTTTTCATATACAAATAATTTAATCAGGACAAGGGAGAAATTTAAAGAAAAAAAATATATAATTGTATGACTTTTCATATATAAATAATTTAATCAAATTAATATTTTAGGTTTCTAGTTACTATTAGAAAGTCTCAATAAAATGAAATTTATTATTTGTGGTTACATTTAGAAGGGGAAGTAAGATAGAACATGTACAAAAATAAAAACAAAATTTATTATCAGTATTACTAGTCAGTCATAAGTCGGGGAAGAAGTGATAGATAGTGTTGAGCATGGCTTGCACAAGACAGAGCAACTAAAAACCAAACAGCTGAATCAAATGAATGTTGTGTGATAAAAGGCATATAATAGGTAATGGAAAACGATACTAGTTCCTTACAACATATGTTTGTCGCTCTAAGATTGTTACTCCTAATAGTAAAAATAAGAGACAGATCATGTTCACTGTTGGTTTATTTTAGGGTAATAACTTTTTGCGTGATAAAAAAAGACAAACAAAGTCATCCCATTCACTGAAGAATATCATGACATTTGATAACTAATAGGTTGAATAACCAAAATTAAAAAGTATTACAAAAAGGTAATAGAACTTTGTAACCAACAACATCATATAAATACTTGAAAGAGGAAGTGTATATGACTTTGTTATCTGAGATCACTATAAAGAACAACAAGTTTTTCATTTGACAAAAGTCTTTATTCAGTTTAAAACACACAATGGTATGAAAAACTTACATCCGATATTTGTATTACAGTCTTTAGTTAGTTCTTTATTCATTAGTTGTCTTTTATGACATTATATTGGCAAGTAATTATAAGAATATTTAAAATAAATATTATTATAATTATCGTTAATGTATTTATAGGGTTGAATTTAATAAAATAAAAAAATAATGTAATGGTTGTTACTCTTATAAAGTTAATAGTCAGTGGGGATTCTATTAAAATTTCCTCTCCTCTCTCTTTAAAATTAAAACAGAAGGTACACTAAAAACATATATATTGTCAGGTGTATGTATGAACTCTTTTCTCACCATCAATAAAAGTTAAAAAAAGAAGGAAGAGAGGGGAAAATTCCAAGATTAACAAAAATCATCAAAGAGCATATGAAGATCAACAGAAATCATCAAGCATGTATCCGGGTATATTTTTCTTTTTTTTTTGTGAGAGCCATAAATTCTAAGATCCTGTAGAATTCCATGAATGCAAAAAGGAATTTACATATGGTATTAGAGCTTAGGTTGTTAAATTTATGATTCTCCATTAAAGATATTTTTCCCAAATCCTATAAACCCTAATTTGTAAATTAAAATGGGATTAAGAATAAGGGTAATTAGGTTATCACATAATGTAAGTATTTTGACAACATACATGCGATAACCTTTAAGAATTAAAGATTGTTGGCGCTGTTCACGTAAGGTTTGTTTTCAATTTACTGCACGTTGCCAAATGGAAAGCCATTGCCATAATTGATTATAAAATTTCTTATTAAAAGATGGAGCATCAAATAGACCACACATATGTCAATGTGTATCAATTCAAGAAGTTGACTGCTTCTTGTGGCTGGATTTTTTGAAATGTGTTTTGTTTGCTTGCCTTTAATTCAATCCAAACACACATCCCAGTCACTAAAATCCAATTGAGGCAAAATTTCACTTTTCATTAGCATCGACATCCTTTCTTTGGATATGTGACCTAACCTTTGATGCCATAAGAAAGCATAATTCTCCTTACATACTATATGATTACTATGTTCAACATGAAACAGAGATTCAGCAAATTTAACATCAAGATTGAAACGGTATAAGTCATCAATTAAAGTACCAGAACCATAATAGTACAAATTCTTGTACAATGAAAAAGAACCATTACCAATCCTAAAGTTAAATCCTAACTTGTCTAACTTTGCAACAAAAATTAAATTTCTAGCATATACAGAAACATAGAGACACTTTTCTAATCCAGGCAACAGCCACTATCCAGGATCAATTTGTATGTCCCAATTCCTTCTATTCGTGCTTTCATTCTGTTTCCCATATACAAGAACTTTTCAGTTCCTCTTATAGGTTGGATCGAAAGGAATCCTTGTAAAACATGTGATACATGAGTAGTTGCACCACAATCTAACCACCAAGTATTGTTAGGCACTTCAATAAGATTTGATTTGAAACATATTGAGACATAGTAGATACCTTTCTTTTCAAACCATTTCTTTCTTTTCGGAAAATCTTTCTTAAAATGTCCAGCCCTTTTGCAGAAAAAACATGTCTTCTCCTTATGGATTTTACCTTCATGAACTTTTAGTGAAGTTCTATCCTTCTTATTCTTCTTACCTGGCTTAGCTTTACTGCCACTAGCCAAATCATGAAATGTAAGATGGAGAGAGTGATCCTTCAGTTTCTTCAACAGTAATTGCATAAGTGATATCAAATAAGATAAAGTTCAGTTACATGCAGCACTTAAGATCAAGGATTTAGATCAGTTAAAATATTTTCTAAGCTTGGGGATTTCCAGAACCCATGAAGGAATACACATTTGTCAAAGGAAGTATACCCTTAACATTGTAGTTGACAAAGGAATATTGAATGTCAAGCTTATTACTACTCCCATGATCAAGAAAAATGAGAGCTTGTTTGATCGTATCGCAAGTGTATAGTTTGTAGTGCAATCTCTTAGTCGTTCAAGCACTTTTAAAGCACCATCATCAAGCTCTACAATGTATCATCATATACGTTAAATCTTCAATTGCGCAAGGTATTTTCTATCCCAAAACCTATGTTGTAGAATTAAAAACTTTTAGTAACTATTATTGGGTTTCTTGTTCCATTACATGCCGCTCTACTAGGGTTCTGCATATACCGTGAAGAATCCTTGATACCATGGAAAACAACGAAACAAAGTACCATTTCTAGATCTTCCTCAAAATCTGAGTATCTTGTCTGGCTACCATATGTTGTGAGTATAGTGGCTGGTTCACTTGCTTAAAGATATGTGCATCACGCAACATGGTAAGCTTGTTCTGCAACAGAATCTACTAGACACATTGCCTACGATTTTTCCTTAATGTTAGGATAAAGTAGTTCAGATTTATTTTTCTTTTTTGTCAAAATAAGTATTCCTAAACTCTAGGGAAATAATTTCAGTCAGTTATTTTTCTTTTTACAACTATTATAAATGTAATTTGTTCTTAGCTGTAGAGAAATTCTTCATACATTTTGACATTTTCGTTCATTCTCATAATTTTATATGTTTCTATTTTGTAAGATCAACAGAGAGTTTTCCTTTCCTCTTCCATACTCTCTATTTTTCTACGTCTTTTTCTCCATTCACAGATTTTTTTCAATACAAAAGACGTGTGACTGATCTTGAGCCATTTTATGATAGTGTTGATGAAAGATACGAGAACATGGTTGGGGCGGGCGAATTGCTCTGGATCCAATAGAAAGTTCCCAAGACATATGCAAACAATACTCTTTTATTTTCTCTTTAATTCTGAACCTTTCAAGATTTTTAACATAATCATGGTTGTTTTGCATGGAATCAAAGAAGAAAGTACCATCTTGGATTGATCTTAAAATTCTACTGCCACTATTTTGCATGTTGTTGTGACTCAAGTTAATCAAAGATATAAACACCACCATCTTCAGTCGATCTTAAAATCCAGTGTGGGAGTTGTTGTTGAGTTGTTACGGTGAACCAAATCCATAAAATCAATGATACAACCATCATCTACAATTGACCAACTCATTTCCATTGGTCTTACTGACAAGAGGATAAATCAAAACAAATTTGGATGACTAAATGAGACAAGCACATCAAAGAATTTGAACAATTTCACGCAACCCATGATTCTGTAAGTTTTTGAATAAATTATCATAATCAACCACAAAGAAACACTTCAAACATCCTACAAAAGGGTTAGAAAGTGTTCGGTAATCCAAGGAGGCAAAATGGGGAGATCTCATAAGAATGAGAACTGAGTCAAATCCACATGAGGGAATGACACCACCTACAACCCAAAACCTTAATGTATTAAGTTTGTGGGTCTTCTTTCTTATATGTTCCTCAACTTTCTCATTCCTATTCAAAGTGGGACTTAGACTCACACTTGAATACCTAGCAATCTCCTCCTCAAGTGAGAGTCCCTGTACACTCTCTCTCTAGCGAAAGTATTTTTAAACATGAGTACCTCATGCACAAAGACCCTCACTTGTACCGCTCAATGTGGGACTTAGACTCACACTTGAATACCTAACAATCTCCTCCTCAAGTGAGAGTCCCTGTACACTCCCCCTCGAGCAGAAGTATTTTTAAACACGAGTACCTCATGCACAAAGACCCTCACTTGTACCGTCTCAATGTGGGACTTAGACTCACACTTGAATACCTAACAATCTCTTCCTAATGTGGGACTTAGACTCACACTTGAATACCTAGCAATCTCCTCCTCAAGTGAGAGTCCCTATACATTCTCCCTTGAGCAGAAGTATTTTTAAACACGAGTACCTCATCCATAAAGACCCTCATTTGTACACACTTAGACGGGATACGCGGGGAGATCTCACAAGAATTAGAACTGGGCTAAACTCACACAAGGAAATGACATCACCTTCAACCCAAAATCTTAAGGTATTGAGTTTGTAGGTCTTTTTTCTTATATGTTGCTCAACTTTCTCATTCCTACCCAACATTAGACTTAGACTCGTACTTGAATATCTATTTAAATCATAAAAAAATAAAAGATTGTATTCACTTATTTGATTGTAGAGTTCCTCAATTTGAGAGCACCTCTAACAATAAGGAGAATTTGGATTTAGGTTCAAGAGTTTGACGTTTTTCTTTTCTCACTATAAAAAGAAATGAACGAGTCGCCCAGGCTACCTACTATATATCTATATATAGATATATCCTTACGTTAATAAAATCTAATGAAATCTAACAAAATATTAAATGATATACGTAATAAGTGAAAACATATAATCTTTGAGAACATAATCTTATCCTAGCTACTATAATTAAATTAACTTTAAATATAATTTATTCAAATGTCCATTATTCAAATTTAAATCATAATAATAGTATAAATAATTAGTTACATATTAAATAAACGCATCCAATTAATATATCTTTAATCTTAAATTAAAATTATAAAAAATGAAATAGTAATGATGGCAACATGTAAGAGGGATATGTAAAGTAATTGAACAAAACCGACAAATTTTATGATAGTAAAATAAAAGTTAAAAATGAAAAAAAAAGTAAATTTATTTTATTTATATAATAAACGAGAGGATATAATTAATTAAATAAGATATAATAAAATTAAATTTAAAATAATTTAATCAAATCGTCGTTATCGAAATTCAAATCATAAAAATGATAATAAAAATAAAATGATAATCGTAATATATCCCGATTAAATATTTTAAAATCTTAAATAAAATAATTTAATCAAATAGTCATTATTCAAATTCAAATTATAATAATGATAGTAATAAGAAAATAGTAATAGTTCGTCATGTGCGTCTAATTAATATATCTAGATCAAATCATTTAAAATCTTAAATTAAATATGAAAAATATAATCTTATCAAATCTAATGTAATTGAACAAAACTATCAATTTTATGAATAAAATTAAACTTAAAAATGAAAGAAAAAATCAAGAAAAAATCATTTTTATTTATATAATAAATGAGAAGATAGAATTAAATTGAAGAGTGTTAGTGAATGATCTTGAACGGGTGGTTAAACTCTTAATGGTCTATGACTCATAGATAACCAAAATATCATGTAAAGTTTATGGTTATATGTTTTGATGATACTAAATATTAAATGAATGGATTACATGTATCTTGATTGTTCTAACAAAATAATGTTTTGTACAATTTCCAATCACAAGCTGGAAAGTAAGAGACGAAACGTCTGATTGTCTTCTGATTAAGAATATCATTATTTTCAAGTTTCCAATTCGAACTATCTGGAAGAGTAATGATTTCTTGAGGACTCATACCATCAAAAGAGGAAAGCATTTGGAATAGTACTTCCAAAAATTTACTTTATCACCTTGACTAATAGTCCATAAAGTATTTACCAAAATAATTTCATAGAATGTTTGATCCTAGGCTAAATAGAAGAAGATTGATGAGCACGAATCTTGATATATCTAGAATGACGGAATCTATAATGCATTAGACTAGACCAAGGTAGAGAATTGTATGCAAAATTTCATGCAAGCCGAAGAAGGTCAACTTTATTCTCTATTTGCAAATCCAAGACTTGGAAACCCCTATTCTTCTTAGGGGTACAAATATAGAAATCTAATTCACAAAAATAAGGCCAATTTTAAGAACATCACTAGTCCAAATAATTCTTAACCTGTTTACTCACTTCCTTTAATAGTTTTATAGGTCATTTATAAATTTAAAAATTTGTGTGACATAATTGTTAGGTATCCAGGTGTGAGTCTAAGTCTGACATTGAGTAGAAATGAGAAAGTTGAGCAACATATAACAAAGAAGACCTACAAAACCAATGCTTTAAGGTTTTAGGTTGAAGGTGGTGTCATTCCCTTATGTTGGACTGAATCTTGTCTCATTCTTGTTTAATCTCTCTTGTGTTTCTTGCCTTGATTTTCTCAATAATAATAAACAAAGTTAACAAGATACACATGTCACATCATACTTGTTAGGACTTTATACGAGTAAAAATAAAAGAACAATTAAAAATAAGTAACAATTATAAAAAGGAGTTTGCAAGATCTAAAAAGACTCTGGGATTGAACTTCATCTATCTCCCTCAGCTATTTAGTAAATTACCCAACATTAAGAACAGATGTTATACGCAATCAATACATCGAAACCTATCCCTAGCATTCCAATATATTGAGTATTTTCATCTAGGTCAAAAACTCAAAAGTACTTTCCAGTTAAATTTAAGAATCAAAATCAAGACTCTATTAATCAGATAAAATCTAGCATTAAGCACAAGATGAAAATACCAATTGAGTAGAAACTGAATATTATATATAAAAATCACCAAATTATGAATGAGTTCAAAAGATTACATTCAATCCCAAAGATGAAGAATTACCTACCCATGGTAGCCATTACAATCCAATGAAAGGAAGATTGCAAGAGGAGAAGAAAATCTTGATTCTTAGCCATCCGCCTCCGTCCTCTAGGTCTTGATTCCTCCCAAAACCCTAAAAATCTCCTTTTAAACTTGGTTTTGGGCCTAGGTTAAGTGGCTTTTCCCTTGGGTTTTTTTCTATTTTAAACTTTTTATTTCTTTTCTTCATAAATATTCCAATCTATCATTTTCTTCGTTCTTTTATACCTGAAATTTCACAATAATTGTGATTAAATGATTTCCTTTAACTCATGACTCAAAACATAAATTTAAATCCAAAAATTCTAAAATTGGGAGTAATTACTATTTTAAATAACACTTAAACCCACAAGTACTCAATATTTCTCATGTATAAAAACACTCAAAATTCGTACTTATCAATACTAAAGCACTTACCTTTTCTAACAAGCTTACTCTTGAATCTATCATCTAAATGTTGAAAAAATTACCTCTTAAGAGCACTAGAAAAAATAAGAACACCCTAGATAATTAAAATGAATAGTGGCTCTATGATTTTATGTAGACATGTAAAAACTCCATAACATTGGTCAAAGATTTCTTAGTGCCTCTATAAACAACGAAAATGTCATCAACGTAAAGGACATGGGTAAACAAAAAAGAAAGGGCAATAAAGGATCTCTTTAACGGACACCTTGTCCATAATTAAAATAGTCAACCATATTACCATTGATTCTAATTTAAAAAAAAAAAAAGTTATTTGCAAGATAACATGGATCAAATTGATATGAGTGTCAAAAGCCTTAGAAATATCAATCTTAATAACAATATTACCACCCTTAACCTTGTTAGACCATGTGATAATATCTCAAAAGCAATACATATACAATCCTTGATCCTTAACTTGATGCCTTCTAATAAAGCCACTTTAATTATGAGAAATCACTCTCTTACAAACAACACCAAGCTTATAAGCCAAAATTTTGGAAATAAACTTAAATTTGAAGTTAATAACGATAATGGGCCTGAAGTCCTTAATAACTAGCTAAGTAGACCTTAAGAATGAGAGAAATAATAATAAAATAGTATCTGACTTAAAAAGAAAAAAAAAATTGTTTAACCATAGCACAAAGATTAGCAAATACAATATCCTAACAACGGTAATAAAGAAGATATCCCAAAACCAATAATATTAATAATAATAATAATTATAACGAAAATAATAATAAAAAGAATAATATCAACAAATAATAATAATAATAATAATAATAATAATAATAATAATATTAATGATAATAAGTATAATAACAATGATAATATTAATAATAATATTATTATTATTAATAATATTAATATTAATATTAAAACAATAATAATAACTATTATAATAATAATAATAATAATAATAATAATAATAGTTATTATAATTGTAATAGTAATAATAATAATAATAATCATCATATTTTCTAATAAGAGTAATATAATTTTAATCTATTTTAATTACTATTATTTAAAGTATAAAAATATTTTATTATTTTTATCTTTATAAATAAAATTCCCTTTTAAGATATATTAAAAGATTATATTATAAAAAATATTTTTATAATATTGAATTAATATATATAGACATAATAATACAACATCTAAATAAATTATATTATCTTTCAAAAAATACAATGTTAACAAGTAAATTATTGAAAACAAATAAATTTATTACCTTAATTTTGAATATTTTTTTGTTATCCTTATTGTATTAATTAATATTGTTTTGCTATCCTTATTGTATTAATTAATATTTTTTTACTTTTAGCATTAAAGGAACTATAGTCAACCATAGCTATCAATGAGACTTAAAAAAAAATAACAGTTCACAAATGTAGAAACTTAAAACTAAGATGTATTTTTACAAGGACCTAAATCAGATAAAATCATATTTACAAAATCAAAAGCATATTTAAATTTATATATTAATATTAGATAAAATTATATGTAAATTTAATATTATTATTATCAGCAGTAGCAAACATTGTATAAAAGTTAAAAATTAAAATAATTAAACACAAACATATAATTTATTTAAAATGTTACTAATTACATGAAGACAAAGTTTTAAATTTTAGATATAATAGAAGTAAAAGTGAAACAAATATATGTAGACAATCTGAAGTTAGAGCTATGCTTTTTCCATAAACAAGTCTTACGACAAAAACATTTACATTAAACACCAGCTCAAGACGTTGTTCATACTACTCCTGTAACAATATCTACAATCAAATGAACACTACCGCAAAATTTGAATATTACAATCAATTAACAATGATTTTAAAATCGTCACTCTAAAAAAATACAGTAATAGTTATAAATAAATAAAAAAAGTTAACAATAGTTTTCTATAAAATCGTTATCAAAAAGTTCAAAAAATAAAAAACGATGATTTTTTCTTAAAATTATCTTCATTTTTCTTATTTGAGAGTCAAAATTGTAAAATTTTCTTCCATGCTTTAAAACTTACTATTTTAATAATTCCTTCCACTTCACAATCCAAGTTGGTGTGTTTCTTATTTTGAATTTAATTTTTTTTAAATTATTATGTATGGGATAATTATTTTTAATTATATACTCATATTTGAATTATATTTTAAATATATTATATTTGTTTAGATTCTAAATTGGTTCCGTAATCCATGTTGATAGGAATGAGAAATAAAGTTCATGACAAAACAATGCATACAAATATTACATAGTTCTTCATGTATACATACAGATATTCTCTCTATATATGATTAATTTGTTTTTAATAGTTTAACTTAGAGCTTGATGTGATTGTACTCTATATGTGAACATAATTAGTTCCAGTGATGGATGATAAAAATATGTAGTTATTTTCAAATAAATATATATGTTAAGTTTATTTCACTTTTCGAAAAACTATATATAATTACAAATTCTATAATAGGAAAAGTATAGATAGTATTTTATTATATCTAAAAAAATCACATTAAATACTAATCCCTTCTTAATATAATTTATATTTTTCTTCTAAAAAATAGTTAAAAAGATATATAACATTCCTGTAAAAGAAAAAATTAAAGATTATAAAGATAATATGTAATATATATATATATATATATATATATATATATATATATATATATATATATAAAAAAAA
>Ga0099824_1008270_pt1 | contig 13383 bp, 5 predicted proteins | sample SiratrowhiteBW_FD_76837 | JGI IMG/M metagenome (GOLD analysis project Ga0099824, IMG submission 76837) | Root nodule microbial communities of legume samples collected from California, USA - Siratro white BW | ecosystem: Host-associated > Plants > Roots > Nodule | place: USA: California... | reverse complement strand
CAACTTTTACTTTATGTCACTTTATGATGGCCATCGACTTTATGTCAGCCATCATCTTTACTTTAAGTCTTTTCCACTTTACTTTATGTCACTTTAGGGTCGTTTGTCAACTTTACTCTAGGATAGTTGGCATCTTTATTTTGTGTCAAGTCTATCTCATGTCGGATGAATTATTCATCCTTTGTCTCAAATGAGACCCCTCGAGTCTATATAAGGGGCTCATTACTTGTAAAATATTAAGAAGGAAATAAGATCAGACTTTGCTTGTAAACTATGAATCCCTAAACTCTCTTCTCTTCTCTTTCTCTCCAAAGCTCTCATGATGTAGGCATAAGGTTCCGGGACTAACTGGAAGATACATTCCAGGTAGTAATCGTATATAGGCTGGAAATTTGGGCTACGGCTTGTACCCTCATCATATTGGGTATATTAAGCTTTACGTCTCGCTATAACCTCAGGGATCCACTGTACTTTCGGGTATATCGGAAATAATCTGAGATAGCGTAACGCCCTCAGCCAACGCCACGTACGACGAACTGGTATGGCAATGTAGATATGAAGTATGCTCTACACTTGCCTCTTATGAGGATCCTGTGTATCAGAAACATATCTGAAGTATTCCGCTTAAAGGCTCTTTCTCTTTATGAATTTCAGTTCTTTCCTTTTATGTATGGTTGTTCCTATTGTTATTAATACTGGTTATGGTTAGGCTGGGAAAAGAGTAGGCAAGAGGCCGAAGAAGTACCGGTAAGCCGTGAAAGTATGCATGATTGTTAGGAGTAGTTATACATGATTGGTGAGGTTGATATACATAACTGGAGAGATCCCCCGAGTGGTATCAGAGCCAAACTGATAGCCAGAAAAATGTGTCTCAATCTAAAAGAATGATAGGGGTGTGTTTAGTAGCCCCTAGTCTTGGACTGGACAAAATTTACACTATTTTAAATATAAGAATCCGTTGTCAGATTATGTATATAATTAAAATAATTAAATTTTATTAAATTAATTATATATAGCAGTAGAATTTTTCTTATTTCACAAGATTTTTTTTTTAATTTATAAGAATTCGTTATTTTTTAATTTTTAAAGTTTCACTATTTATAGAATTTTTAATAGAATATAAAAAATTAGTTGTGAAAGAAAATATGAGATGGGATAAAATAGTTAAATTTATTGAATATGGTATAAAAATATTTATGTTAACAGTATATATAAATTAAGTTCTTTATTCTTACATAAAATTTTAATATTGAGTTTTATATGCTTAAAATATCTGTCACCTTGCAGACTTCTCTAGGATTGGGAGGTGCACATGCAGTTTTGGAGAGTAAAATATAAGTCTGCATTTAATATTGTTTTATATATTTATTTATGTTATTCTAAATATTTTTGGCAATTTTTATCTTTTATTGGTTAGGTTCTCTTATGTTCTTATGTTCAGTTCATTGAATTAGATATTTGTTATTTTTATTTAGCTGATCCTTTCATTCCATCTCATATCTTATTTTATATCATGATAACTATTATTAATATTTTAAATAATCTCCATTGAATGGCAATCCCGAATCCAGTAAGTGGAAGTAACAGGAAATTTTCCAATGTTTAGACTTGAACTAATCAAATTAAAACAGTATTTAATAAAATAATCAAATGAGAAAAGTGTCGCTACCTCTGCACTACTTTGCCACGAAAAAAAGATTCTCAAGCAATTAAGGTGAAACATGTTTTTTTTTTTTTAATGGCATGTGAGATAGGTACCAACATATTTGTTGAACTGCGTAGCTTTCATTTGATTATTTTTTCTATATCATCGTCATTAATATGATTTCAGGCTTATCTTCGGACTGTGGTGACCAAATCAGAATTTTGTTTGTATAGGCACGGTTTGAAGATTGACAGAGGAAAATAATTTCTTTTATAGTATGGTATTTCATACTTCGTCAAGGATTTAAAATAAATAGGATGACAGAGACTTGAGAGATATAAAAAGTAAAAAGAAATAAATCACTGGAGCATCTGTTGTGCTCCCTTTTTAAAAATTAATATTTAAAACATAAATATACAAAATGTTAAAAAGTAGAAGGTATATATTATTAAATAGGTAAATAGCCCACAAAGTTCTCGAATATGTGAGACCTTGTTAACCTATATTTTAAAAGAATGAAAAAAATTTAATTTGAATCCTAAATGTGTAAAAAGTGATATAATTACATTTATTATTATTATTATTATTATTATTATTATTATTATTATTATGAGATAATTTTATTATTTAGTTGTAATTTTAAGAGTCAATTGGATATTAAATCAAAGAATATTTTGTTATTAAATTATATAATAAAAAAGGATCAATTCTATCTGCTCACGCTAAAAAAATAATATAATTTATCGTTTTTAAATATTAAATTTACAGAGTTTTATACGTTTTAGTATCTAATGTTTAAGATTTAAGATTCAGGTTATAGTTATTATTCAGGAATTATCGGAACAAGTCTACGTTGTGAAGAGGTCTATGTAAAATTTGGGATGGAAATCAATCTGGTTTGATAATAATATCAGTAGTTGGGTGTTAAGAGATGGCAAGTAATATTAAATTTTAGGAGATAGATAAATTGATGATAAAGAAAAAGTTTCTTAGACTTTACTCTATATTTATATGTAAAGAAAGCGTAGTTAGTGATATGGGAGAGTGGGATAGAAAGGTTTTTAAATAGTATCTACTTTGGAGATGGGAAATGTTTGTATGGGAAGTAGAAATTTTACAACATTTAACTGCTGTTATAAATGATACCCAATGGAAGAGACATGGGTCGACTGGTTCGGATAGTTGGGTATGGAGGCAGATCATTCGTAGGGGTAAATTGTTCGGTCGGGCTATTTATAACTGAATAATGTTGGAAATTTTGTATATACTGTCTTGAAACAATTATGGAGCCTCAAAAAGCAAATTTGGCTGAGAGGGGTGTAGCATATAACAACGTAGAATAAAGTCGTATTTCACGAGTATAACTTATTTATTTCTGTTATTGTTTTAATTATTTATTGTGATAAGATCGGTGTAAAATTATATACTTTTGTAAAAATTTTAAAAAAATTTGACGTGAATTTTTAACATTATTTAGAGCAACATCACAAAAAATGAAAATAACTTGAAACCACATTAACTTTAAGAACAAAACCATTTAGAACTCTGGCTTAAAATGAATAAGTTGTTGGTTTAAGATGAAGGGGTACTTTCTTTGAGACAACAAGTCCAAACCTTTCATTCATATCTATGTTTTGGGTACTAGTTTCTGGCAACTTCCAATCAAACCAATAAAGAAGACTAGCAAGCATATACTCAACAGAAGTAATTGCAAAGCTCACTCCAGGACATCCTCTTCTCCCAAAACCAAACGGAATAAACGGAAAGTTTTCTTGACCTTTAAAATCAACTTCACTATTTTCAAATCTTTCTGGAATGAACTCTTCCGGACTTTTCCAAAATTTAGGATCCCTTTGCATTGCCCATGTATTGATATATACCGTTGTTTTTGTTGGAATATCATATCCTTTCAGTTTTACACCAGACCTTGTTACTCGAGGAGCCATAAGAGGACCTGAAGGGTGTACTCTTAGAGTTTCTTTGATCACGCACTTTAAATAGTGCATTTTATTAACATCACTTTCTTCAACATTTGCTTTATGACCTACAACTCTTCTCACTTCTTCTTGTACTTTTTTCATTATGATTGGATTTCTTATAAGCTCAGACATAGTCCATTCTAACATTGATGAAATTGAATCGATGCCTCCCACAAACATGTCCTAAAATAATATAAATTAATTTTTTATGAGATTTGAAACAATAAGATGTTGTGAAATGTAAAGTAATAAAAATCTAAATTTCGTAAACTTTACTTATATTTAATGTTCAACTTTTATTAGTGTTTTTTAGGTATTTCATTAAGTTTAATTCTTCTGCTCCTCCTTTATTCATTGTAGTGTTTGAACCGATTTCTTTTAATAAATTTAACTTTAAAAAACTATTTGTTTAGTTCATGAAACGTTGAAATGTTTCATATATCCAAAATGTTCATTTGTATAGTTAGGAAAAAGAGATAAAGAAGTGATAAGTTTATGTAAGAAATATAAGAGAAAATAAGTAAAAGAAAAAGAATTAATAAATGTCAATTAATAAAAGAGATATTTGTATATCTTCATAGAAAAAAGTTTTCAAAAGAATGAACGTCAAAACAATAGAATAAGATCATATGTCACTCTCCAACATCAAATGGAATATACGAGTTTTTTTCTCTCCTTTATTATTTTTCTAATTTATTGTTAGATATTGAAAAATGCAAAAGGTTAATGTTAAGAATAAAAAAAAATATATGTCTGTAGAAAAGAATTTAAGTCTTATTTATTTTATTTTTTGAAATAAATTGTCAAAAAATTAGTGTGTGTTTGTAAAGTTTAATCTAATTTTACAAAATAGGTCTTTAAGTTTTGTATTTACTTATAAATTATTAAATTATTTTATTTTTAATCAATGCTACATCAAGTAGAGATAGTGATATTCAATAATTTATAAATAAAAATATTATCTTAAAATTTTGTTGGTTTTTAAGAGTGAGTTAGATTTAAATTTAGTTGTTCTTAAAAAATATATGAAATATTACAATATATGGGACAATTATACGATACCGTTAAAACTGCTTTGAGGTCATTTTTGGTGAGGTCGAGCGTGCTATCCTCTTGAAGTTGGAGGAGAATATCTACGAAGTCTTTCTTTTTGGAGTCTTCACCTTCCCTTCTCGCTCTCATACGTTCTGCAATTACCTCATCAAAAACACCATCCAATGCTGCAGCTGTGGCCTTGTATTTCCCAATTTTTCTGGTGACAAAATCAATCCAACCCAACCGAGGGAAGTAATCTTTCACTGTGAAAGCTGTGAGATGAATCATTACATCCCTTGCTAACTCTTTCACTCTGCTGTAACCATCTCCTCCAAACTTCCTTCCAAGAGCAACTTTACAAACTATATTATTTGATGTTGCCATAATCATCTCACTTAGATTCACAATTGCATCACTGGAGCTAGCTTCACGTAGCTTCTTCACCAACTGCGCTACTTCTTCTTCCCTGATGTGAAGAAATGATTGCACCCTTTTCGTGCTCAGAAGTTCAAGCACGCATATTTTTCTTTTCTGTCTCCAGTTTTCTCCGTAGAGTGCAAAGGCAATGTCTGTGCATCCATAGAGTAAGATTTTTGCAGCAGTGTTTTGGGGTCGGTCCGAAAAGGTTAGGTCGTGAGTTTTGATTATTTCCGTAACCACATCTACAGATGAAACCACAAGAGTTGGAGTTTGCATCTGCCCCAACTGCAACATCATCATATCACCATATTTGAGAGAGAGATCCCGAAGATATCGATGTCGCAGGGTGCCAAACTGATGCAGATTGCCAATGAATGGTAGCTTTGGGAGAAATGGAGGTAGATTCAGATTAGTTTTGGGTTTGAGGTTGGACCTTCTTGCAAGCTTAAACAATAACAGAACACTGATGAAAAAGGCCAGTGAGAGACAGAGGGTAGAAGAAAACACTCCTTCCATTTGCTCATGAGGCCATTGTTTGAGAGCCATTTCTTTTTTCGACCATATCTGGTACTGTTAGGCTCTTAATATTTATTTTATAAGCAAGCAGACCTAGTTGCTTTTGTTGTTTTACCGTTCTTCGTTAACTTCTTTTTATTGAATTAGGAAAAATATCTCAACTGATCATTAAATATATCTGCTTAACAACTATTTTTTTTAATACAATATTATATAGCAGTAAAATAATAAATAAATATATATATATATATATATATATATATATATATAGTTGTATAGTAAATATAAAAAAGAAATAATGTTGTGTATTAGAATTTAACCACTTATTAGATTTTTTCTATTTTAGTGTAATTTTTTTACAAATTTTTAGAATGAATTTTTTTTTAATTTTTTATGTGAGTAAATAATATCAAGTTAATATGATTTTATTATAAATAAATTTATTTAATTCAGAATGAAATAGTGACATGTCACTATCTTAATAATAATTTTAATAAAAATCATAATATTAATTAAAATTGTGTTGATACTATACGATTTTTATTATTTTAAAATTATATTAATATTGATGTAACATGATTTTAATTTAATTTTATTAAAATAAAATTTTATGTGACATAATTTAATTTTTTAAATTATGTCATTACAATTTTATTATTTTTTTAATAAATTCGTGTCAATTTCGGGATAACAAGGAAAGTAAATTTTTTACGAAAATAATTTTTTTTTTCTATTTTGAGAATTTTATAAAATAATTATACCAGAATAAAAAATACTCACTTGTTACTCTTTTAGTCTTCATTCTTAAATGCGACTCTAATACATTCACAACATTTTATTTGTGCACTCAATTACTAACCTTGATGTGATTGTTTTAATAAAAAAGTTATAATGATAGGTACATTTGAAATTGAATAATGTAAATAATTTGTAAAATAATATTTCTGAGGGGTGTTAGTGTGTAAGAAGGAAAGAAGTTGTCAATATATATTACCGTACTTATTAAATTTTGTTATCTATTCTTACAAGCTTTAGCTTCGAAATATATATTCTAACATTGACAATCGGTTTTGTTTTCTACATGAATTATTATTTTATTATAATGCAATATTTAATAATTGTAAGTGAGAGGATTCCGTGAACAGGTGTTAAAGTATCTTCATTGTATATATTATAAAGGAAAATGAATACCAAAGAGAAAAAAAAAAATATAAACGAGCAATTGATCATAATTTAATAAAAAATAAGAAAAACAGTATATAAACAAATATATATATATATATATATATATAAAAAAAAAAAAAAAAAAAATATAAACGAACAATAGATCATAATGTAATAAAAAATAAGAAAAACAGTATATATACACATATATATATATATATATATATATATATAAATATAAAAGCAAGATTTTTAATTAATTATATTATAAAAAATATTATGATACTTTAAGAAATATAAAAGTATATATTATTTAAACTGTGAGATTAACTCATAACTTTATGGAGAATTTACAAAATTTGTGTTATGTTAAGTCAAATTTATGAAATCCAATCTAGAAACAAAAATAAGTAATAAAAAATATAAAATAAATTGAAAAATGATATGGATAGATCATGTCATTTTCAAGAGTAATATCAAAGAATAAATATGATGAAAATTTATCACTTGAAAATTTTGTTTAAGATAAGAATCAAATAAGAGAAGAAAACTTTGAAGACTCTAAAAAATATTATCAAAGAGAATTTATTTTAATTTTTAAAAGTGATTTACAAGAGAGGTTAAACACTTTATTTATAGTTTTATATCTCAATCAAGAGAAAGAAGAGTCATTAAATAATTAGAAAACATGTTATTAAAAACATGAATGGTTCCTTAAATTAAGAGGGACACATTGAGTTAGTTACATGTGTACATAGAAAGTTCACATGCACTTGAAAATAATATATAAAAGTTATAAAGTGTTTCTTAAATTAACTAAATTTTGTTCAAAAGGAACATGTGAAGTAGTTACTTTGAGACATTAGATGATCTCATACTTTAAATCTTACTAGATGCTCCAATTTCAGTAAATCATTTATGAGTTTTATGAGTTTTTTTATGATGACAAATACTCTATGTGACTTGTTTGAATGTGAATATATTATTTAAACATTTTAATGTGTGTTTTGTGACTGCTAAAGAATCTATAAGATCATCCAATGATTCCACCATGACTCGTGGTAGATGGTCTAATAGGCCTCAGGTGTTCTTAATGTGAATTTAAATAATAATCAAGATGTAACAATCCAACGATCTTTGAATAAAATTGAAGTATCCAAACACATTATCTTCAATGTCTATATTCTCTATGTTTGAAAAGGATTTATGACAAATAATAAAATAATTATACTCTTAAGGAAAAAAAAATCCATATGTCCATGTTTAATTGTGATTCATTATCATATATATAAATCTTGTTTGGATTGTTTGTGTAACATTAAAGATTCATATCATAACATTCTATATTAGAATTCTAAATCAAGATCAGATGAAGATCAAATGAAGATCAAGGTTTTTAAGTACATATAAACGATTATACAGTTCTTTCAATCTTATAGTGATATTGTTATTTGTGAGTTTGTAAACCTTTATAATTCTTCACTTTATTCTCTCATTCTAGAGTCAATTGTTCCAATAGTTACAACATTTACATATATTTGAAAATGACACTTAAAGGTAGTTATAATGATCACATGTGTTTGAAAGTGTCTTTTCATGTGCATTTTTATGTTTCTTACTATCTATTCTTGTAATTCTAGAATAATACAAGATATTCATTGATGTTCTTAAAATATTCTTTAATGTATAGAATATACGAGTTATCTAATTTCCTAATTGTTTTCTCTCAGCAAAATTTAAAAAGGGTGGTATACAGTACACAATACAAATTTTTTATTATTATAAACTATAAACAAAGTGTTGTCAGAAGAATTTGAATCTAGATTCTCCAAGTATACAAATACAAGTCACAACTACTACATTAATATCAACTTTGCTATCATATATTTATTATTATTATCCTTATTATAATAATAATTTTAATAATAATACTAAAATAATAATAAATATAATATCTGTAACAACCTAGACAATCTGTTATTTGAGTAGAAATGGTAGAAGTGGAATGAGCACTTGATTATTATATTATTAAACTGAAAACGCGTATTTATAGAAAAAGTAAGTAGTAAAGTCTTATTTCCACTCAAGTCATCATCTCTCTAAAACCCCTAACTCTCTTTTTCATCTGACTTCTCTCTAAGTCTCGGCTTCTGTACCTCATCAGTTTCTCAAGCAGAGCTCACCATTGGACTCGTGACAGAGAATAAAGTAAGTCTACTCGATCAGAATCTCCGTTAGAGTAAGTTCGTTTTCTGTCCTCTTCTCTTGAAGCCATTTTTAGGTTTTCGTTTTCCTCTACCTTATGAGCTTGCAGGTGGCCTCTGAGTTATCAGATAGTGCCTTTGTGAGCTCAGTTCCTTAGTGTTTTAGTTTGATCGTTGATCAGAGGTCCTTTGGTGCAAATTTGAGTTCTTGAACATCTTAGGCTTTGGGGCTGTTAGAGAGAACTTATAGTGCAATTCAGGTAAGGGAAGCTGACTTGCATTTTACTTAATTTCAATTTGTTTGAGTTAGGGTTTCATTCAAAATATGTCTGTGAAATTGCATTTGTGATGATTTATTTGCTGACATGAAACTTAAGTTGAGTCCTTGATTGTTTATTCATTCTGGTATTTATGATGAATATGGGGTAATTGATGGAATGCAAGTTGAATTTCTAGTTAAGTTAGTCATATAAGACATGTGTAGTAGCCCTGTGATAGTAAAAACTGCATAAATTGTCTGATAACTGATATTTTCTGCATAATTCGCCCAGGCGACAACATCTCGTCCAAGCGAGAATGGTTTCAAGAGCAAGTATGCTCTATGGACTGTTTTCACCTAGGCAGAAAGTTCCTCGCCCACGCGAGAAAGTAGTTTCGCTCAAGCGAGGGTACAGTCGCCCAGGCGAGAAAGCCCTTAGAGCAAGTGTGCTCTCTAGAGTGTTTTCGCCTAGGCGATAAATCTTTCGCCCAAGCGATGATGAGGTATTCTCCCCCAGGCGAGACTATTTTCGCTAGGGCGAAAATAGACCCTGCTCTCTGAACTATTTTCGCCCAAGCGATAAGTTTTTCGCTCAAGCGAGGGGTATTTTTACCTGGGCGAAATTGGTCTAGCCTAAGCTAAAAAAAAATTGACTTTTTGTTTTCAATTATTTAACTCTTTAACTCTTTTGGAATGCATTGTATATATTTAATAAAATAGATTAATTGATAATTTAAGTTTAATTATACTGATAGTTTAGTGACTTCTTCAAATATTGAGATTGAAGTGGAGATTGAGATTTAACAATGAATGCATGAGTAGAGATCTATATTGTAATGTGATATTGTTAAAAGTGTTGATAAAGTTGTCAAAGCCTAGGCATAGTGTTTTCAGGAAAGAAAACACTCGTGTCTTAGTTAATTAGGAAGTGCATTGTCTAAGGATCTGATCAATAATAATTTATATCCTGACTTTACTAGTAATAGGAATCAAATAGATGATCATTACTAGGTGGTGAGAGTCGAAGGAGGTCTGAACTGGGTGACTATAGCTTGAAATATAGCTGTTCAGGGAAGTCTTAGGGGGACTAACCCTGTCATACATGATTGATGATTCATTTGTGTGGGAGCTACGTGGATTCACAGTTTGGAGAAGTATGACAGGTGTATTCAATATACGAGTCTTCCGGAAGTAGAGTCATGTTTGTAGTGTGTTAGATTCTTATATTGTGATGATACATGAAATTGAATGTTTTTTATTTGTTAAAATTTGGTTAGCTTACCCTTTTCTTTTGGTTGTATTGTGTTTGATTTTCTATGTGTGATGATTGTGTCTTGACACGGGAGCAGATACTGCTGCAGATGGATCTTTGGGAGATCATCTAGGTTGAAGGATGTTGTTAGGAATAATATTATATTTTGATATGATATTGTAAATATGTTTTGAAATTTTAGTTTAGCATTATTATGTAATCTTGGTGCATGTTAACTATGAAGTACTGTAAGATATGCATGATTTTAATATTTTAGTTGCCTTAATAGAAGCTTTAATTTTGGGAGTGTTACAATATCAAAAGTCATATTAAAAATAATATAATATTAACAATTATAATATTATTATTATTAAAATTAAAATTAATATTAAAATAATATTATTATTATTAATATTAATATTAATATTATTAGTAATGATATTAATAATAATAGTAACAATATTAATTGTAATAATAATAACAATAATATCATAAATACTAATATTAATAATAATAATATTATTCATAAATATAATATAAAAAGTAATATTAATATTACTATTATTAGCAACATTATATTAATATTAAAAGTAATAATATTATTAATTATATAAGTTAATAATAATAATATTGTTATTACTATTTTAATAATATTGTTAAATTTTATTAATAATAATAATATTAATATTGTTAATAATAATAATAATAATAATGTTAATATAATTAGTAATAATACTATTATTATTAATATGAGTAATAATATTAAAAATAATAATAAAGTTAACAATAATAATAATAATTTTAATAAAATTAATTATTAATATTATCTATGAAAAAAATCGTTGGTAACTACCTACAGATTGAAATTCATACAGAATTATGTACGTAGGTAAAATCCGTATGTAATTACCTATGAATTATTCCATAAATAAAATATGTACGTAAAATTCGTGTGTAATAAATCTATAAGTAATATTAAATTTATTTATGAATAAAAATCTGTATTTAATAACTCATAAGTAAATTAAAAATTTCTTATAATGAAAAGAAGACTCTCAAAGTTGATTTTATAAAGAAAATTTCATTCAATTTTAAAAAAATGATTACAAGAGGTTAGAAATCTTATTTATAGTCCATGTAAGGAAGAAGAGTAACTAAAAGATTAAAAGTAATGTGGTTAAGTAACATGGTTGGTTCTTGAATTTAAAAGAAAGACATGAAGTTAGAATGAAGTATATGGAAAGTTCCTCAATTTAAAGAGACATGTGAAGTAATTATAAGATTCATATGTTTCAAGTGACATGGTGAAATTAAAAACTTTTCATATGTGTCTTCCATTAATCAAATTTTAGAATATTAAGATAGTTAGAACAATCATATATACTTGAAAGTGTATTTTTATGTACCTTTTTCATGTTTCTAACTATTTACTCTTATAAAAATATTAGATTACTTATGAACTCCATCATCCTTCTTCACTAGCTTCTTCTCAAATTTTATTTATATTATAATTAATGTAACATATAATATAATATAATATAATATAATATAATATATTGTTTTTTTATTATATGAGGAAGTTATGTAGTATTAGTAGTGATAAAAATAAGTGATAATCTCCACAAGAATCTTTCAATATTATTTTAAAGTTTATAAATTTTTTATAAAATATAAAAAAATAGTGGTGAAACAAAATATTAGATCTGATAAAATAGTTATTGAATATGTTATCAAAATATTTATATTAACAGTATCTATAAATTAAGTTCTTTATTCTTACATAAATTTTAAAATTGGGTTTTATTTGATTAAAATATCTGTCACTTTACTTGTACTACATATAGTCAGTTGCAGACTTCTCTAGGACTGGGAGGTGCGCATGCAGCTTTGGAGAGTAAAACATATGTGTACATTTAATATTTTATTTATTTATTTATTTATTTATTTATGTTGTTCTAATTTTATTTTATTTTTGTCAACTTTCATCTTGTGTTATATTTATTTAGCTGCACCTTTCATTACAGCTCATATTTTATTATATCACAATAACTATTATTAATAATTTAAATAATCTTCATTGAATTGCAATCCTGAATCTAGCAAGTGGAAGTAACAGGAGATTTTTCAATGTTAAGTCTTGATGGAATCACATTAAAACAGTATTTAATAAAATAATCAAATGGAAAGAGTAATTAACATGGCTAAGCCACAGTGACCTTTGCACTACTTTGTCACTTCTCATGTTAGAAAAAAGATTCTCAAGCAATTATAAAACAACATGTAGAAGTGAGACAAGTACCAACAAATTTGTAGAACTGCATAGCTTTCATTTGATTATTCTATTGTATGTCATCCTCATTGATTTGATTTCTAAACTTATATTCTGACTGTAAGTAGTGACCAAGGCAGAAATTTTGTTTGTATAGGCACGGTTTGAAGATTAGCATAGGAAAATAATTTTTTTATATTATGCTATTTCTTACTTAGTCAAGGATTTGAAATAAATAGGATGAAAGAGATTTGAGAGATATAAAAAATAAAAATAAATAATCATAGATTACGTAAAGAAAAAAAGAAATAAAAAAAATATTTTCACTGGAGCATCTGTTGTACTCTTTTTTAAAAAATTAAAATTTAAAACATAAATATACAAAATGTTAACAAGTAAAAAAGTATATAATATTAGATAATATTAAATAGGTAAATAGCCACAAGTTTTATATGAAGTTGTTCACTCTGTAACAACTTTTATTTTATTTCTTTTAAGTTAGGTAGAAAGCAGGACTTTGACTTTTTCTTTAGAGTTTGAGATTTTTTTTGTTAACTTTTTTTTAATGGAACTTGTTTGATTTTTTTTTTTAACTCTGTAGTTGTGTTTTAGAGGATGTTATATATATATATATATATAT
>Ga0099824_1008266_pt1 | contig 13387 bp, 10 predicted proteins | sample SiratrowhiteBW_FD_76837 | JGI IMG/M metagenome (GOLD analysis project Ga0099824, IMG submission 76837) | Root nodule microbial communities of legume samples collected from California, USA - Siratro white BW | ecosystem: Host-associated > Plants > Roots > Nodule | place: USA: California... | reverse complement strand
TATATATATATATATATATATATATAAGATTTGTTTTATGAATTTCTCAAACTAAAGGACCTTAAGAAACTACATGATATAATAAGGAGATAATAAAACCATACCTGAAAAAGTTTGCTAAAGCCAAGACCATAGTTTAACAATAATGGTACACTTGAAAAAAGATATGCAAAATATTTTCCTAATTTGATATGTCATTGAATGGTGTGTATGATTGTTTCCAAGTTTAAACCATGTAGAAACCTTCCATGATTTTTCATTCTTCACAACATCCATCATCCACATAATGTAACAACTGCTATACAAATTTCTCAAACCAATAGACTACCTGTTGCCTTAAGAGACTGTATAGTACAAGGAGATAATAAAACCATATTTGGAAAAGCTTGTTAAAGCCAAACCATAATTTAACAACATTGTTGCTGTAAAAACGGATATGCAAAGTGTTCTCCTCATATTGCTTTCAGCCAACACATGAAACACTGTTGGATCTTTCGTAAGGAGTCACATAAAATACTTAACACTAACAAGACATAGCCAAACATATAAGAGATTATGACATGCTTCAGTTTCATCAACATTTTAGAATAATCATATTCCATTATTTGAATAAACTTTAACTCCGCTCCCACTTCCATTCTATTTTTATTTTAGTCATTGTAAAAATCCCGAAAATATAAAAAATGAACCAAACATATTTCCAATGTGTAGGATAAACATTTCAATTACAGCCTCATAAGGTTAAATAATCGTGCCCCGAAAAAAATAATCAATAACTAGCATGATAAAAAATAATAGCGCTGCTCGCGTCCTCACTGTTTCTTTATTAACCGAAGTTCATTAATTCCTCGGATTTTTCAATGAGAGGAATTAAATGTAACGTGTGACAATAAGTACAAGGGATTTTAACTCAAGACTGTAGATCTTTTAAAGTAAATAGTACAAGATTTAGTAAAATAACAGGATTACTGGTTAATATAACACTAAGTATAAAATTACCACATCAGATTTATTCTTCATATAGATTTAAACCTGTAAACAGGCAAATGCTATAGTTCAAGTTTGGTTGGAGAAAAACATGAACACATAATGCAACATACTGAAACTTACTGGATCGTTTACTTTGCATGTTAATGCAGGATATGTTTCTTCAAAAGATATCAATGGTATATAAGTACCTAATTTGTTATGATCCAGTACCCGAGCTTTTGCCATGATCTAAATAATCTGAAAATAGTCTAGCCAGCATTCACATACCGCTTCGCATTGTCCCCAAGTTATCCGGTACTTTATTTCAGCAGCTTCATGGGAAATAATCATATTCACGAGGCCTTCATAATGTATCTACAAGTTTTATCTGCTATCCAGCCTTTGCCTGAAAGCTATTCCAGTTCAAATTCTAAAACACTTCTGCCAATACATTACCTACTAGTTTTGTGGCAAGCTCTCGGATTAGACATGGCCATACAAGAAAGGATATTAGTGGTGAATATCAGTAATTCAGTATAATATTTGCAGAATATGCTGCGTACCATACTAGTAGATGACTCGCAGATGTATGCCATGGATAAGATTGTCCCCTGTTATAAAGGAATGTGATGACCAAAGTATAATCATTTGCTGCAGAAATGATAACGTGACTAATGTATCTTTATCAGTACCAGTGGCTGAATTTACTAAGTAGTTCCGATCCCAAATATACAAGGTTCAATTTAATCCAAAAAAAAAAACTCAGGCAAAAGAAAAAAAAAAAAAAAGTGCTAAAGAAATAAATAAAATAAATAATCAACAGACATATCAGCTTTGGCATTTCCAATATTATATTTAATCAACAGAAAGAAAGATTAATAAGATGGTCATCAAAATAGAAATGAACCTTTGGATTGCCGGGTCAACTGCTTAAAAGAAATGCCTTGCACACTTGGTAATATTCGTGGGAATGCATTTTTCAGACCCAATTATTCTCATGTCAGCTGCGCAGGTGGCAATAAAATAAAAACTTGCATCACGTCGGAGGAAATTCTCGCATATTCCATTGATTCACTGTTTTTTAATATCTTCCTATATGATAAAAAAGAATTGACACATGGCTGCTGAGAATGACGTCATTGCATTAAAAAGATTTAAAAAAAAAATCCTTAAGGTTGCAACCACTGCATTATTCTATTAAGGTAGTCGCCTTCAGATACGGCCAAAAACTGTATCAGGAGAGAATATAGTTTGACGGTTTACCCGGGATGCCCTGTTTTCACTTTCAGAGGAGTGCTAAGAGGTTTATTTTCTCTTCCTCATCCATGCCCAACGTTTTGAAAAACTGAATGTGTTCTAGATCAAATTCGCTGGCTAACTTTTGATCTAGCTAAGAACTTAGGAGATAATTTAACATAGAACATTCGATATTAGTGTCTTGAACTTCTTGAGTCTAGAATCTCCTATTTTTAACGAAGTTTGCTTCTCTCGTGTGTAATTAAGTCACAATAATAAGGAATTTGTCACTCCTAATTCCCCTCTTATCTCCTTAATTCAATCATTGTTTTTATTATATTGATTTTCTTGTCTTAATAAAATATTATTAAAATGATCACAAGAATAAGATCCTCATTAATAGTCCCTATTCACTCCGTTATTAGCATTTAATAGTAAATAAAGATTTGCTTGATGGTGAGAGATATTTTGGGATCCTTCAATTCCATGTGATTTTCCCTTGTAAAGACCAAATACCTGCCAGTACAACTAGTTATTATATTAAATTTCCCTTTATTTGTTGATGATGGTATCTAAGCAATTTTTTAGGTAGTGGAATTTGGAATTTGCATGTTCAATGTGTGTGTGGTTTCCAAGATAGCTGCCTCACCCCCTAACTATTCGGGGTCCAAAATCTAGGTGATCCAATTTAATAGAAAAATTTCCAATTTATCAAGAGTTTATTTAGTTTGTAAAGGTTGGTATTGAGTGACTCGTTCAGACGATGAACCTAAAAGACAGACTCATAATCAACTGGCGTCGACTAACCTAGTCACAATTTGTCTAAGGTTTTACAAACCCTTAATCTTGAGCCCAGGCTACGAAGAGATTGGAAAAGCTTTTGACTACCTAGGTGGAATTTGTCTAAGAGGTTTCCTCGATGTAAGTAAACAACCCCTCAGTCTCGAGCAAAGGTGACGAATTACTGGATAGGCTCCAACTAACCTAGTTGGAATCTGTGGAGCGAAATGGTGAGAGAATACCTCTAGAACATTCACCATAACAGGATACAGGTCATTAGTTGGGGCGTGATGGGGAAGAAAATGTCACATTGTTCACTTAAAAGGCTTTTACAGTGTTTGTACATATTGCAAACTTTGATTTGCAAATATTTTGTAATGTTTGGAGAGGTTTAAGGCACGAGAAACAACTTGAGGTCCGAACTTTGCAAAAAAAGAGAATACTTCACTTCTACAAAAGGGTTGCTACTTGTTTCTTTTATCGTTTTTTACTTCGCCAAACATTTTCGTATTGTCTCTAAAAGTCAATCCTAGGTACACCCAAACCTTTCGATTTGTTTGACCTTGTTGTTGTTGCATTATACGGGTGTTTGTCACACAAATGTATAAAGTATTGTGGAGTCCCACTTGAAGCTAACTCAATGGCACGTAACAAAGGTGACTTGGAAGAATCACCATGTTGTATATGAAATGAAAATAGGAGTGTTCATCTTAGACCACATCAAAATCCTATTGTACTCACTCAAGGTTTTCAGGTCAGGATGTTGTCTTTTGCACAAAAAATGAAAATTATAGTTGTCTTACTGAGTGTTTGTTGAAAACCCAACATCCACTGTATTGAGTGAGATTGATCTATGGAATGTCCACTTAGTTGCTATTTTGTTGGACATATAATTCGTATAGTACCCCTTTGACGGACTCCTAATTAATGTTAGGATAATACACCAAGAACAATTAGACGTGTGAGAAATATAAATTTGACAACAACTCAGATTAAAATAGTTACATTATCTGATTGATCAGATTTCCTATAGGTATGAGTTTCATTTGATAATTGGTGTAAAGTCATAGCAGATCTCAGAAATCCAACACAAAGGCATAACTGTTTTGGCAAACTAAGAAATCGCACTTGGTCTTTACACTTGATGAGAGCCCTGTTTGGATACTCTAATTTGAGGGAATATTGGCTCGAAACTGTGGACATTGGATCATCTAATTCGAGTGAGTTGTCAGGCTTGGTGTCTAAAATCTTCCTTAATTACAATGACAGTTTTAATTCTTATTTTACAATGTCGTCGCTCAGTCTATGTTGAGGGAGGGATTAGCAAAACCAAGTGACATTTCTTTGATTCCTCATTGTTTGAATTTGTAGAAGTAGGAACTGATAGGGTTCAGAGTATGAACACGATAAGTAGGATCAATCAAAATAATGATTGTACAAGAACTCACAACAAAATGAGTATAGACATCAAACCAATCGATAAAAGTATTAGAAACATGAAATTTAACAAAACTAACCGATTGAAATGGAAGCTCCTTGATGAATTATTCCATAGCAACCAAGAACAAGTGATTTAATTCGTTGAAATGTATTGAATGAACTTGGATGGTCTTGTGGGTCTTGACAATGTAGTTTGAGTTTAGGAACTCAAGAACAAATAAATTCTCCGAGGAAACAATGAACAATATTCTCAGCAATTCAATATAGAAATTGGAATTGAAAACTAAACACATACAAGTTCCTAGAATCTTGCCATTGGACACGAATTTAACCAAGTCGTTATATAAGTGGGAAAGTTTGATTCTTTGGCACAAAAAGAGAAAAAGAACACGCAAACATGGAGGAGAAAAGGAATGAAGAACACGCCACTATAAGTTTGCTTGGTTGGTTTCCCTAAGTTGCCAACCAAGGTCCTTGTTTTTGTATACTATCCTTGTAGCCAAACTACTTGTCTTTTATTTCTATTCTAAAGAAAGATACTATTACATCTATATTTTTATTTACAAGCAGATTCAAAAATTATTTATATTCCTAATGTCTTCTTCAAGCTTCTTGTACGTTCTCCTTATATGTCTTCCTTCACACTTTTGAAAGTTCTTTATAAGCTCTTGTTCCTTGATTATTTTCTCTTGAGCCCTTGTAGTGACTCCTCCTTATGGTGACTCAGGTTCTTCTTGCTCTTCTCAGTTTGAGATCACACTAGGAACAATTTTATCTACCCCACGGTAGGAGCAAAATGTTTTATAGTCCAAAGTCATTGGAGACTTCAAACTAGAGCATTTCGAATGAGTTGAGTTACTATGTTAATTTCCGCTTTATTTATAGATGTGGGGACCGTTATTGCTCTAATCAATTTTTTGGGTAACGGAACTTGCACATTCAATATGTTTGGTTTCGAAGATAGTTGCTTGACACTGGGCCTACGATCGAGGCGGTCTAATATAACAAGAAACGTTTTTTATTTATCAGGAGTTGTTTAGTTTGTAAATGTACACATACAATGGTATTAAATGACCCATTCGAACACAGACCATTGAACCCAGGAAACTAATGCATGATCGAGTGATATGGTCACAATTTTTCTGAGCATACACACTGCCTCAATTGGGTGTTATGAGTTGTTCTTGATAAGCTTTAGGTGGTGGAGATAAGAGATGAAAGCTTAGTAAGATACAAGATAATATGCAAGAAATGGAATGAGTAAAGACAATGGATGATAGAAAAGATGACAAAAGTAAATGGAATAAGGATAAGATATGGTGATGATTGATTACCTTACGAAATGTACACAACCTATGGAGGTTGGCTAGAACCCTTGGAGGTCTCCTACACTCTTCTTTAAAGCTCCAAGAAGACAAGAGAAGGAGATACACTTAAGAAAACTCAACCAAGCAAGCTACACTCTCAAGAAAACACAAGAAGTTGTTCAATGCTCAAAATTGAATTTTATCTCAAGGGTGATTTGTATGACCTCCTTTATGGCTTAAGGAGTCACATCCTATGAAGCTTCTTCAAGCTCTTCTCTATTTGAAGAATCCATTTCCAGGATCCTATTAGTGGGGTTGGTAAAACTGTTTCTACTCAACATAGACCCAAGGGCGGCATTGTAAACTAAAAACTAAAACTGACAAATGTAATATGCTATAATTAATGAAGATTTTGGACACCAGACTCAACAACCTACTCGAATTAAATGACCCAATATCCATCGTTTGAAGCCAACATCCGCTTTGATATATAAACCAAACTATCAAAGCAGGTTGTCATCCAAGGTGGAAACACCATATGCGATTTCTTTGTTCAAATATTTGAAGGCTTTGAAACTATGGACATTGGTTTGCCTTCAAGCATGTTGTCAAGATTAGTGTCCAAAATCTTCATTAATTATAACATATTTCATTTTGTCAGTTCTAATTTTTAGTATCGTCACTTGGTCTATGTTAGAGATGAAAATCAATAAAGGCAAGCTCAGTTGACTTTACTAATTTTCCTCTCAACATAGACCGAGGGGCGCATTGAAAACTATAAATTAAAAGTAACATAAAAATGGTAGATGCAATAATGAACAAAGATTTTCGACTACTTGAATTAGATGACTCAATATCCATAGTAAATATTTGGACCAGAGTATTAAAGCGAGGTCACCTTACTGGTGTAAAGACTAGATGTGATTTCTTTGTTTGCCAAAACATTGATGCCACCACCTTGGCTTTGAGCAGCTTATGCAGGTGTGACCGGTTGCTCATGAACCTTCAAAGCTTCTTTTACACGGAGGCGAGTTTCCTCTACTTCCCTAAGGAGTACTTCTTCTACTTGTCGGGCTGCCTCTGCTCTTTGTTTTGCTTCTTCATTCTATTATTTTAGGCCATTCATGGCAGCCATGACTCGCTACAAGGTGGGAGTCTCGCTATCATTCTCCAACGGAGTGGTGTTTCTTTGATTCCTCATTGTCTGAATTTGCAGAAGTAGGAACAGTTTTACATATCCTATAGTGGGCTCTAAAATATTCTAGTTCAAAGTTGTTGGGGGACTACAAACTAGACCATTCATAATGAATTGCGTTCTTATCAGAAAGAGAAGCATCACTATAAACGAGGTGTGGAAAGAATGAAGTCTCCTTTCCAAACTCGTAAACTCCTTGAGAATAAGCTTTGATTAGTTGACGAAAAAGGTCTTCCTGCAGATTACTCTCACATGCTCAATCATTAAGATATTAAAGTAATAGTAATAATAATAATAATAATAATAATAATAATAAATAGTTGAGTGTTAGAATAAGTATTTTCTTCGATATTAATATGGATTTACAGGCTTTAAGATATCCGATAGTAAGATTAAATAATAGAAAATATATTTGTTAGTAAATAAACACTTAAATAATGACTTTTGGTTCTTAGTCTGGTACTTGATCATTTGAATTATTGCGTAACAAATAAGCGAAATCAATTCTAATATATGCTAAATTCCCTTTTTCATTTATAGATGATGAATAAGTAACCTTTTAGGTGCTAGAACCCGCACACTGGATATGCTTGGTTTCTAATGCGGGTTGCCTTACACACCCTAGGTATCCGAGGGCCACTATCTAAGTGGTCAGTTTAATAAGAAACGATGTATCAAAAGTTTATCTAGTTTGCAAAAGTACGTCGACAATGATATCGAGTGACCCATTTAGACACAGCAACGATGATATTGAGCGACTCGTTGAAACTCAGACCGATGATCCTCAGAGACCTACTAATAATGACAAACTAAATTGATCTCAATTTGTCTGAGGCTTTTCCTAAAAATATTTCCAATCTAAATTTTTACTGAAATTGAAGTTGTCATTAAAAAATGAATAAAACTTTTAACCAGAATAGTAGATCTTACTGGAAAATCAGTCAGCCAAACAAATTCTTTCGAATCAGGCAACTCTTGTCCGCGTCTTATGCTATTGAATAAGAATAACATTCTTGAGTCTCGGGTCGCGGCCAAAGATGCTTCAACTATTCAAAATCGCCGCAGCACTATTCCACCCTTCTCCATTCTCTCAAGCAGTCATGGTCAACGTCTCCCACCTTGCCCGTCACGGTCACACCCCAACCAACAAACATGCTACACAAATATTAATTAACATATGAGTGTCTAGTAATCAATTCACAAAACCATAGACTAAACAAACAGAGAAAGAATCAATCACCTTGGTTCAAGCAACACCCTTTAAAGCTCAAAGTCAGAATCAATCCATCAATCAACCAGATTGAAGATGGACAGGCTAGTGAAAGCAGAAGCAAAGGAAGTCGAGGTGATGTTCTTGAAAGGCCAAAAGTGCAGCTCCTCCTTCAAGCTAACAAACCTCATGCACACCATGTCAGTGGCAGTGTCTCTAACCACCACAAACCCATCTCTCTTCTCCATCAACAAACACTTCTCCACAATTCCACCACTCTCTTCTGCATCATACACCCTACACCTCTCCCACACCTCCGACCAACCCCCTCTCTCCGACCCTCCCGACGCCATCACCGTCCGAGCCACCATGCTCCCCACCGGCAAGGCCACCGTCGACCAACTCCGCCGCCTCTTCTCCAAACCAGGCCCCCACGTCTTCCGCGACGCCGTCTTAACCATCTCCCTAGTCGGACCTCACGTCGCCGAATACCTCATCTCCCAAAACCCCCAACCCCACAACCTCTTCACCAAAGCCATATCCGCATGCACGACATCGCAGCTCACGAGACTGCTCAAACCCGCCGTCGAAAACGGCAGCGCCGGCGCCGTCGCCTATTTGCTCGACGCCGGCGCGGACGCTACCGCAACGGCAGAGTCCCTCATGCCACCCGCAATTAGGGCTGGGAGCCTCGACGTGGTGAAGCTTCTGGAAGCTTCCGGTTGCAAAATCGTGGAGTCAGCTCTGCACGAGGCCGCGGCGACGGACCGAATCGACGTGATGGAGTTTCTGTTGGAACGTCGCAACGAGCATTTGGAGGTGGATTCGGTGGACTCGGAGGGGAGGACTCCGATTCACGTGGCGGCGAGGGAGGGGCACGTGAGGGTTATCGAGTTCTGCGTCTCGATGGGAGGAAACCCTAATTGCGCGGACTCGAAGGGGTGGACCCCGCTCCATTACGCGGCGTGGAAGGGGCACGTGAAGGCCGTCGAGTGTTTGTTGGAATGCTCAAACGTGAAGGGCGTGAAGGACAGGGAGGGGAGAACGGCGTTTTGTGTTGCGGCGGAGCGTGAAGAGTCCCACGCGCGGCGGCGCTTGCTGGATTTGCTGGGGTTGGGCGACGCGCTGATGCGTGCGGCGAGGGTTGACGATGTTCAGGGCATGAAGAGGTGTTTGGGTGAAGGGGCGAGTGTGAACGGGAGGGACCAGAACGGGTGGACCCCACTGCATTGGGCTGCGTTCAAGGGTGGCATAAAGAGCGTGAAGGTGCTGCTTGAACACGGTGCTGAGGTTGATACTGTGGATGATGCTGGCTACACTCCTCTGCATTGTGCTGCCGAAGCAGGGCATTTGCAAATTGCTCTCTTCTTGATCGCTCATGGTGCTTCTCAGTCACATCTCAAGTCCTTTCCCTATCTTGCTCCTCACCCTCTTCAATTCTTCCACTCTTTTCAAAATCAGGTTTCTCTTCCTTCTAAATCCAACACACTGATGTAACACTCAATCCAAATTTCTCTTTTCTGTATATAATATGTAATGTGGAATGTTTGCTTGGTTGATGAACTCAGATATGAGAAATGAGAAAAGAAACTGTACAACACTGAAATTGATAATGCTGTGTTTATTTTGGTAAGTGTATCTATCATCAAATTGATTTTTGGAGAAGTAATGTAGATTTGGCTGAGTGAATAAGTTTGTTTTGTTTGAGACAGCAAGATTTTGTGTTAAATGAACCCTTCATTACACTTTCATTTTGAGACATAAAAAGAAGTTGCAAACATTCATGTCACGAGTTCTAAATGAATCCCACAAACAACCCAGATGACCACATCCTTACAGTTTATCCTTAAAATGTACAAATGATGATTCCTATGTGGTGTTGTATGAGCACGTATTGTTTTCATGAGTACTTAATATAATTCTTTGAACTGATCAGAGTGAACCTTCTGCAATGGGCATCTTTAACATTAAATTTGAGTATATATACATGAGCAACTTTCTTTGAAGTTCTTAAGTAAATTATACTTGCTATGCGTGTACTTAAGTTTGAAAGTAGTTATAAACTCTAAATCTTGAGAAATTTAATTTAGTCTCTCAAATTTAATATTTGAAAATAAATTTAGTCTAGACCGATTGACTTGCATTACATGTTGTTTTAATCAATGATTGGAACACGTTAATAAAATCTAAATCTAACTAAGACAAACTTAAAACCTATATACACGAAGGTTTAGTATATTTTTTTTGCCGAAATCCTACTTGCTCAAGAATAAGAAATATTGAAACTTACCTAGACATAAAATTATGACCCATTAAGCTTGTTCAATCCTATGCTATAATTTAGATGAAGTTCTTAAACCTGCAGCAAGAGAAAACGAGATTATTGAGAAAAAGAAAGAAAAGAGAACCAAAGAATTTTCTTCACTTTGAGAGATAAAGAACAATTTTTTGTGCTGTTTTTTTAAAAAAAAAAAAAATACAATTATGAGCTTTACAAATTTCTTCTCTATTCTAAATCTTTTATATAATTTATTACTTTCTAATTTGCGGATTCTAAAAAAAACTCATCTTAGATATAAAAACAAAAGATTGAGAAAATTTAGAGACATGGAAAAAATTAAACAAATAATAAATTTTAAAAACATAAAATTATCTCTTTATTTTTTCTATTTATAACTTTTCAAAAAATAATTTAAATTGTTATTTTAAATTTTCTCATTTAATACATGCAAATCGATGCTTACACAAAGATTATATTAAATAAATTTGTTATTTTAGATATTACAATTAAAATATTAAAGGTGAGTTAATAACAAAAAATATTGGGAAATAGTGTTGTAATTAATTCAAAATAAAAAAGTGATAATTATATTAAAATAAAATTTGCATATAAATTTAGTCGTATATTATGACATGACTGAGCACAGAACTTCCACAATATTGCATAATTTGCGAATCAGTTTTCTACCTTAAATCAAAATTGACACTAATATTTTAAGAGTTGTCTTGTTGAACTAAAATGTCGCCACCAATTCACAATGTCATTCTCAGTGACTAAGAAACAAGTGGCCCAAACTACAGCTTTTGCATTTATTTTTCCTCTAATGAAAGACACAGTTTGGTGTATTAATGATTTTGTCGCGGGGTTCATATTAGTTTATTCCCAAAAGCCACTTTTTAAATTATTTATTACTCTCAGAATATTTTGATTCAACTTTATCAAACATACCAAAAAATATGACCTATTCAAGTAAAATACCTGGTCATTGTTACTAATCAATAGTTATAAATGTTACTTTTGTTTGCATTGTAAGTGGGGCTTATAATATATTTATTTCTTGTTTAACAGTTTATATATAAACTTAATAAGAGAATTTGCAGAACATTATTTAAGAAGAGCTAATAACTATAGTTTTCATGGCTCAAACATGATCTTTTACTTCTCAAAGAATTTATAAATTCATATAGTTTTTTTATTCTGATACCACTGCTTACATGTTTCTCTTTTAAAGATTTAATTTTTAAATTTTTCGTTTCACTTATCCGTATTAATTTTATATTTTCTAACTAGTCTTTTCTATTTCTTAATTGTTAAAGTTTCGATGTCAGTTGGAGTTTTATGTTATATAGAAATAAACAAGGGAGCAGTTTATAAATAAAATTAATTAATTTTTATAAGACGTTTTAAATAATTTAAATTTAATTTTATTAAAAAATTAAATAAATTAATTAATATGAAAAAAGTAAGTTATATGTTTATTTACTTATCTATTTTATTCTCACCTTTTGTCACTCTTTCAAACAAGGGTAGAAAACGTTTTCTATCCTTTCTTTTATTTTATCTATTCATATAATGGTTTCTTTTTATAAAAAAACCAAACATCTTTTTAATTATATTTAATTTTTTATTTATATTATTCCATTTTATTTTCTTTATTCTTTAACCAAGTAAAACATAAGAGTAATGTTCTATCTGTCTATTTATCTTCATTTTTCTTGTGAAAAATATTAACAAAAATACATTGTATCGACTAACTAAATAAATATGAACATATTTAAGTATTAAGACATAGGATATGTTTAACCTAACTAACTTATAATCTACTGATAAATTAATTTTTGTGTTGATAAATTAGTTACTAACTTATTTATCTAGTTTAAACTAGTTTGATATTAGTAAAAATGTTTGGTAAAATATCTTAATATAATTTATAATTAATTTATAGAATATAGGTATTTTAACTAATTTCTAACTTGTAGTTTATTTATTTTTCTTGCATTGTTATTCTTATATTTCGATACATATCCTCATTATTTTTTATTTATTTTTCAATGTTATTACCTATTTTGAATTTTCAGTTACAGTTTGAATATTATTTTAATTATATATTAATTTTAGTATTTGTTGAGTTACTTTTTAATTATTTATGTAGTTACAAATTGAAGTAACTGATGTTTCATTAAAAGACGTTATGTGAAATTATACATACATATATATATATATATATATAAATACTCAATGTCTAAATTAAAAATTTTAAAAATTGAAAATAAATAAAAAATAAATTTAATTAATACTCGTTAAATAAACTAGTTTAAATAAATTTCCAAATTAAAATAGCAAATAAAACTTTTAAAAAATAAATAAAAGTACTAGAAAAGTTCAAAAAATATATTTTTTTAAAATTTGAAAATTATAATTACATATAATTACATAGTAATGTATTTTTTTAATAAAAAGTATAATTCATTTATATAATAAATTTTATGTAATTATGTCATTTTTATGTTATTTTACTATTATTAACTGATTTATCAACTAGTTCATGAAAAAAATATAATTTAAGAAAATTTAAAATGTTTAAAATTTGAATTATTGTAATCTTGGAATTTCTTATTTTAATTTTTTTGTTTGGGCTAAATCAATTCAAAATTTTCAACTTTGTTTTCTTAATTTTAATAAATAAATTTAATTTACTTTATATTCAATTTTGAAACACATATCTTAAAATTTAGTTTAGTATTGAATTTTTAAGGGTGTTTAATATTAAACTTTATAGAAATAAACATTACTTATTTCGAAATATTTGATAATTAAAAAATGTAAATATAAGTTAGTATTGTTGAAAAGTATATAAAAAAATGGATGAAGAGGCTAAAAGTGAGAGAATAATAGATAAAGAACAAGAAGATAATAAAAAAACAGAAGAAAATTAATGAAGAAAAAGAAAAAAAAAAAAAAAAAAAAGG
>Ga0099824_1008265_pt1 | contig 13387 bp, 11 predicted proteins | sample SiratrowhiteBW_FD_76837 | JGI IMG/M metagenome (GOLD analysis project Ga0099824, IMG submission 76837) | Root nodule microbial communities of legume samples collected from California, USA - Siratro white BW | ecosystem: Host-associated > Plants > Roots > Nodule | place: USA: California... | reverse complement strand
TATATAAAAATATATATATATATATATATATATATATATATATATATATATATATATATTATAATTGTTGTAACTAAATGTTTATAAATAATGAGTATATAATTATCTTTTTTAGTCATTACTAATTACAAAAAATAATAAAAATTAAGAATAAATAGTCAATTTAATACTACAAATATTGATATATTTCAATTTTACTATAAAAAAAATTACAGTTTTAGTACCAAAAATTTAATTCTATTAATTTTATTCTAATTTTGTTAATTATTAAAGATAATTAAGCACATATTTAGTCTTTAACAATAATCATATGTGATTTGTTGTATAAGAACTTTGATGTCAATGCCTTGAACCGACTATTTATTAAAAACTTAATAATAGTTATTCAAATTTATGAAATAAAAAAAATTATACAGCTTACTTAATAATATATTTCATCAACCTCATTTTGTAATAAAATAAAATATATACTATTATTATAAAAAAAGCATTGAATTAGCTTCTAGATAATAATGTTTACCAAAATGTGATAAAAAAGTTTACTTTTTTAAAAAAAATTAAAAACCGTAAGATTATTTTCAGATTTAATTGCATGTTATGTAGAAAGTATATATAGATGAAGTCAACGCTCATGAAAAATTAATTATTAAGTATCAAATAATACTAGCATATCTTTTTTAACAGCTAGAAATAAATATAATTGAAAAAAATACTTGAAGGGTATTTCAATCCTTATATAACGAAACGAGTTTAGCACCAGACACTTACCAGACTAAACACAGAAAGGTAACAACACATGAGTAATACTATCAGGATACAGATAAAGAATGTGTAACTGACAACAAACAACCAAACCCCGTACACAACATAAAAGACAACAACAAATAGATATTACAAAAGAACACAACAACACCACACATACACATGTGAAGCTACGAAAATTGGCAAGCTTGTAGGGATCTCGAGAACTCCTTCTAAGCCCATAGATACTCACAGCTCCCGAGATTAATCGTTCCACCCACAACTTTAAATACCAGCAAAAAAGACAACTCATACCTTTATGGAAACTCAAACCTACCACTCTCCCACCATGCCCCCACACTCCCACTAGGCCACCAGAAAACTCTAGACCAAAGATTGAAGACATCTCAATGGTAAAAAATTCCAGTCCGAAAAAGAGAAAGAAATTGTTGATCTCTTATATTTAAGCCATAACCAATTCTTTAACTGAGTTAGATAAAATATTTCTTTATGATCCACTACCCCGCCTTTAAAGACCACCTTGTTTCTATGATTCCAAATTTCTGACACAATAGCCACCCACATACCTTTCCACACTCTATTAACCCTATGACTTTGACGCAATAAATGGAAGCTCTGAAAATGAATAATGATATCTTCATGTCTAACCGTCACAATCCCAATCCAACTCTCACACTGATCCCAAACTTTTTAAGCCACCTTGCAAGTGGTGAAAAGATGTTGAGTAGTTTCTACACCTTCTTGACACAAAGGGCACCACATATTCCTTATCTGTAATCCCCTTTTAATTAAATTGGCCCTAGTCGGTAATTTATCCAACAATAATCTCCATGCACAAACTGTCGCTTTTGTAGAAATATTTAAACTCCATAACGACTGGAAAACCTTAAGGGGTTGCATTAGATCCTCCTTATTGAAAACACTATATCCAGACTTAACTGATAACTCGTCCTGATCTTTTCTTACCCATAATAGCCTATCTACGCCTTCCGTATTCTATTTCACTTTAGAAATTGTAGCCAACAACGGATCTTCTAAGAGTTTTTCCCATTCAAACTGCTCCCTACGCCAGCCTAGATTCCAACTATGACACTCTCCACTCCTAATTTTTCCCCAGTCAGCAACTCCACCTACCAAACTATCCTTGCATAGAGAGATTGAATACAACCTAGGAAATAATTCTTGTAATACTTTCCCATCTGCCCACCTATCTTCCCAGAATTTAACACAACTTCCGTCTACTAAACCCCACTAAGATCTACCTTCAAACCAATTACCTTGTATTCCCTTGCCACTTATCCCTACACAAATCTTTCCACCATAATGATTGTTTCCTATGTATCAAAGATACATCCATATTCCTCCATGATCCATATCTTGCTTCCAAGACGTCTCTCCACAAGCCATCTTCCAACGTCCTATACCTCCAGTTCCACTTGGCAAGCAAAGCATCATTAAAATATCTGATATCCTTAATACCCAAACCGCCCACTGATATTGGACTACATATCGTCTTCCACTTTACCCAAGCGATCTTTCTTTCTTCATACCCTCATCCCCCAAGACACTTAGTCTGAATACTTCTAATCTAATTACACACAACTACCAGTGCTTTAAAAAAGGAAAAGTAGAATAATGGCATAGCGCTTATAACCAACTTAATAAGACAAATTCTACCCACGATGGATAACCTTCTCCCCTTCCATCTAGGGAGTCTTGACCTAATTTTATGAACAATTGGATCCCAGAACTCCGATCTCCTAGGGTTACTTCCGATTGTCATGCCTAGATACTTAAATGGTAGTCCAATCTATCGACAATTTAAACACTTAGAATATACCAGATTGTCTAATTGCGAAACTCCCACAAATCCAATCACACTCTTATGAAAGTTAACCTTTAACCCTGATACCAACTCAAACGATCTTAATATTGCTTTCACCACTAACACATTATGATATGAAGGTTCATAGAAGAATAGTGTATCATCTGCAAACTGTAATAGATCAACATGCACTCTTTGTGTGCCCACCTCCACACCGTTGAACAAACTTGCTCTTTTGGCTTCCCTTACAAGCCTAGTGAGACCCTCAACAATTATAAGGAACAGAAATGGAGCAAGCGGGTCACCTTGCCTCAAACTCCTCTTCGGTTTAAATTCCTCCGTAGGACTGCCATTTACCAATATCGAAATTGTGGCCGATTCCATACATGCTTTGATCCATTTTATCCACTTGCAGCTGAAACCTAATCTCTCCATCATATAATATAAGAACTTTCAGTCAACCGAGTTGTATGCTTTTTCAAAATCTACTTTCAAAACACACTACTTTTCTTTTCCTTCTTTAAATAGTCAACCGTCTCATTTGCTATCAAGATGTTATCCAACATACCCCTCCCACTAAAAACCGCGGACGGATTTACATTAATAACACTAAATAATACCTTCTTAATCCTATTTGCTGGGATTTTAGATAAAATTTTATAAACGCATAGGTCTGAACTCATTCAGGTTGGAGGGGTTAAAAAAGAATTCAGTCCCAAACCATCTTATACAAAAGAACCACCAGCTACTCTTACTAAGACTACCCCAAACAAATACTAATAACAGACTTAATAAATCTTGCATCAGCATAAAAAACTCGAAACCTACACTTTTAATGCACCTAGATCCCGAACAGGCACATACATGTGTTATACCACGGGGAGAAGTTGTACTGCAATGTTAAAATGTTGGCGTTAAGGTGAGGTAGGCTAAGAAGGTGTATTGGTCGACAGGTTTCTTCAAAGTCCAACTTTATGCAGAAAAGATTCTGATATGCATTCCAACCAGGTTAACTTTGCCTCACATACTTGTCCATTATTTTTATAAGATCCACAGACCATTATTTTTATAAGATCCACAGCGTCATTTTTATTTATCTGAACCATGATCTAGCTTGCGATCCATTATCATTAAATCTTTGTACCTATGTCCCTGCAATGCAACAAGAAGCACATTTTCTTGGCTACATGTAGCCAGATGATATTTAAAAGTGCCATATTATGGAAAATCGTAGTCCTAAGCCCTATATCATAGCCCCTTCTCCCATATTGTTTCATCTTTAATTCTAGTAAATTTTGTAGCTAACATCCTGCCTTAAGTTCAACGTGAATGTTAGATATTCTTTAATAGGATCAAGGAGCCTTCTATAGTGGCAGTATATGACACAAATTTCACTTCCAACAACTTTAAGAATACACGGTGCAGTAAATGATCCATTTTCAGTTTGAAACACTTTACAATATGCATCCTTGGCATCATGGGAGAGTATCCCTTGAAAAACGCTTCTTCATCATTTCTAGTCTCACCAGACTTTGTAGTAATACCATCCTCAAATCTGATCTTAATAGAACATCTTCCCTCAGTGTTTGTGAGACTTGTAATATTATCTCCCTCGGTTACTTCTCCACCTGTTTATCTGTGCTTCAAATAAAAAAGAAAAAAAAAAAAAAAGAATCTTTGTACATGTGTCCTTAGGCCTTTATTGCTTTACTCTGCATTTTTTCTTTCTTATGATTATTGTGAGAACCCAACAAACATTGCAAATTCTATTTACTCCTATACTTAGTCTATATACCTCATAATGCAAGATTAAAACGCTCTATATCTCTACAACCTTCGGGTGTGTTCCTTCGGTTAAAGAAGTTCTTAGGCTTTTTATAATTGTTCTCCAACAGGATGTTTGAAGAGTATATTCTTTTTGCTTAGTGCGTTTCTGTAATGAGCATTATTGATGTCATTATTTTTTTAACTTTTTCTTATCTTGTCAAGGTTTTCTCTTCTTTCTCTGTAATCTAGTGCAAGTATCTATACGTAAGTTTAGTAAATATAGAAACATGGTTTTTAATTAAAGCTTATATACTTTTTTTAATCTATTTTTACTAATTTTTTATAGCTCTATCAATCCAATTTCTTACATCTTTCTGTTCTTCCTATCGAAACAACCCTACATCTGAAAATTCAAAACTTATATAGCTTCAGAATTGGAATTCATCTGGAAATTAGCAAAAAGAAAAAAGTAAGAAAAATGTCATCTGCCTATCAAATGATATTTTATTGCATAAACAGAGTCAGAATTATGCTGTGATATTAAATAGCTGTTTAACAAATTCTCTTATCTTTTCTAACTACATTATCCACTTATCTCTTTTGGAAATTCAAGACTTTGACTGATACAGCGAAAGAACCAAAGAAGATAACGCTAAATCCAAGAAGCACGATCACTGAAAGGCCCACAGCTGAAAATCCGTTGATTTCAGTTTCATATCCAAGAGTGACAGCTAAATACTCTTTCACGCTGCCCTCGAATCCAGGTCCCACTATATTGGTTTCCACATCACCAAGCTGAGACGTTATAATACCACGTAACGTCCATGCAATCGGGCAGATATAATAGAACCAAATCCACCACCCGGGAATACTCTGAGACATTGCAACGAGTGAAGAGAACTTAGAATCCAAGAGAGAAACCACAACTTTTCATGTTTAAAAGAGACATGAAAGTAAATGTCCTTTAGCTACAAAGATTCATTTCTCCATTTCTTTCTGGAAGAGTACATGTAGAAGCATGCATGGGAATCAATTGCTATCAAGAACAAAACATACATAAAAGAAAACATTTTACCAATTACTGCATTAACAGAATCCAACTGTACTGCAGTATCAACTATATAATTCTGGATTAAAAGAGCAAGTTAAGGGGCCGGGGGAGATATAACCGAAACTAGCTAAATGTTCTGCAAGTATGACATTACTCACCGATTTTGGGATGAGAAAACCTGAAAGAAGATTCCACAGGGAGTAAAATGCTGAAGAAATAACAGCTGCTAGATGTTGGGAAGGTGTAAGACCAACGGCCATCATGCCGTAAAAGGTGAAGTAGGTGAACGTGAGAAACATGAACACCAGATAGAGAAAAAACTTTGCTGCAATAAATGAAAGAAACGATCCCACTTAATGACAGATCATATTCACATTTAACATCTAAATATGTCATTTACGAAACAACAAATGTAGGTTATAACAAAATTTAAATTAAATATGTCATTTACCAAGAAAATTAAAGAAAGTTATAGGCATATGCACCTTAACTTCATATTAGAAAAATGGAATATAATATAAGTGAAACTACTAGAGTGAAAGTTCAATAATAAGATATTCAACCAAAAATAAAAGGCTATCCTTATTAAACTTTTACACTTCAATATTGTTGTTTATGAATGGAGGTCAAATGATAGTTAGCATCAATTATCTATTTAATTAATGAATATATATGTTTTTTTTGCTCAGCAATTAATGAATCTTAGTGTTTGGCTCGTGTTAAGAACTATAATCTGTATTCTTAGATCAAAACCAATAGCATCTATGGAATGACAAACGAAATACACTAGGTTTCAAGTGTAAAAGTACTGTCAAAATTTTTGAAACTACATATGAAAACATATCTTATCTACAATCAACAAAGCACTAATACGATACCAGTAGAGGATATAACGCATATCTGATATGTTTATTTTAAAAATAATAATAGACAATACGTGAAACATACATATATATTTAAAATGTATAATTTTTTTTTCAAACATAATAAATTTATTGTATAAATCTAAATTAAAATGTTTTTTAAACATTATTAAAATAAAAAATTATAAAAATCATATGAAAGTAACATTGCTTTATATATTAGACACTTCATTATCAATAACTATAGTATTGGATACGTATAATTTCTGTCGGTGCATTAACAATTTATGAATAAACTGGGTCAAATGAAGTTTTCATTTTTTCTATGGATGCCAACGAGCATACCAAAAGAATTATGTATTATGACTCGAAGGTAAACAATTAAATTACAAATTTCAGCACCCTAATATAGATTTTGGGTGGAAGATCACTAAATTGCGAGTCGATTCCAAGTTATATAAAGCAATAAATATCTACAAAAGTAAAGATGAAATATTACCTGGTGTCCTTTCAAAATTGATCATGAAATATGTGATTATACCAAATAGTATCGTCTGAACAGCAATGTATGGTACCTCTATTATCCCCTGTCAATCGTATTAAGCAATTACTACGAGCAATGTGCACTATACATCTAAAGAAAGCTTTAATTTTCAATATTAAGACTTACCTGGGCTGACGCATATGCGATTGGAGAGTACATACCAGCAGCTTTCTCTCTATAAAAGACTGTCCTTTCTATTGAAACAATTGGTTGTACAGAAGCAGAGTTATTTACCCCAAGAAACATGCATGCAGAATAGAGAGCTCCCATAACCACGAACAGCTCTTGAGTTGATTCCCTACAGCATAATGGTAAGGCAAATGTTTTATTAGTACAGTGGGTTAGAGATTAATAGCATCATGTCTTAGAAAGTCATTTATGCCTAATTTAATTTTGTAAAATTGATTTAAGGTGAGCTAGATTCTCATTTATGTAAATGAATATAGGATAATATCTATTATCTTAAAATGTGGGTTATATATATATAAACTAAATCTATCGTTCATTAAACAGAAAGAAATTTTTAATGCCTAAGAAAAATCCGATTTAAACACGTTATGTGTGATTTTGTTTTTATTATTAAATTAAAAGATCGCAAGAAATAATCATTTCATCAAATCTCAGTCTTTGTCTGCTTAAGAAGTTCCATATTTTTTATTCAATTTCGGTCTCTTCTTTAGTTTAATGTTATATTTTTAAAACAATTCTCTTTACAACAAAATGATAATAAAATATTGAGTGGTGATTGTTCATTACATACATTCATTTGAACACTTTTATATATTATTATTTTATTATTTATATAATAATTTATTACATAAAACAGTTGTTAAATGGGGTAACAAATGAATAGTGATATTAAAATATGATTTTTGTAAAATATTAGAACATCCTTTCTATCGATAAAAAAACAATAAATGATAATAAAAGAGCGTTTACCTTTTTGAGCCAACATCCCAAAATACGGTACCAAATATGAGAGCACTTATTGTGGTGAAGTATAACCTCATTGCATTATACGATGGACTTCTCCAGTACACAAGATTTTGTTTCCATAAGCATCGTAAAAATTGGTTGAACAGATTTTGTGAATACATGGTATCAAACTTCAGTGGTTCAGATCCTGCAGGAGGATGCCCAAATTCCAAGATAGAAGACTCCACCCCCCTGAGAAAAATATTGAATCATTCATATGAAAATAAATATTTCCATTCTACCACCTCTAGCTTAAGAGCTGTATAAAACATCATGTTTTGTTCCCTTTGAAGAAGTCCATTTGATTTGTAGCATCTCTCTCCAACCTAATCTTCTAAAAAAGGAAACCGAAAATAAACCTCAGAAATAGCACGCAAGAACTATAAATTAGAAGCACCTGTATTGCTCCGAATTCTTGTAAAGTTCTGCAAAATCTACATTAAGTCTCTCTTCAGTAGCAGGCGTAGTAACCTCAAGCACCCAGGTAGCCGGATTGTAGCCATTTGGAATGGGGGGAATTCCTCTTATTCCCTGCAGAGCGGATAGGAAACACAACCACAAACCAAAAATATAAAGAACTAACGAAGCACGTTTGCATATTGACATTTGTTTTAACAAAGAAATCTAACACAGAAGAAGGAAGAAGAACAACTAGGCAGAGGCATTCTTGTGTCATACATATTTACTCATATTCAGGGATATCGGGGGTAATTAGAAATGCCAGATAAGATGGAGAGCTGATCTACACTAAAAATGATTCCGTATTCTCTTTCTTTCCCTTTTCTTCTGCATCACATATTTCATCCCAATAGGATCTAACCCTGTCAATTGGTAAGCTCTTACCTACTCAACTTCTTCCTCCTTTTATATTAAACAAAAGGTAGAACAAGTACCAAGAAAAATCTTAAAGCTGAGTACAAGTGTAAAAATTGTAAGTATAAGCATCTAACACGAAAAATTTCATATTCATACAAGAAAAACTTAATTTTTTTATTGAATTAATAAAGTATAAGTTGTTCGATGGAAAAGTAGGATGCTTCCAATTGGAGAAACAAGCCTAGGCAGCAATGAAAGAAATTACACAATATGAAATATCACTCTTCTGGCAGCAGCAACGACAATAATAATACAGAAGTAGATTCCAACCTCACCTGAAAGTAATCTATCATTATCTGTGACTGAACACCCAGTTTTCCCCCATATATTACTCGTCCACCACGTTTCATAAGAAGTAACTGAGTAGAGAAAAAAATTAAGTTTTAGACTCTGATAGAAGCTATTGCATCATTAGTTATCGAAACAGATGAAAAAGATTTAATTAGACTGACATCATCAAATGCTTCAAATATATCAATACTCGGTTGATGTATGGTGCAAACCACCGTTCTACCAGTATCAACAGTATTTCGAACAGCTCGCATAACAATAGCTGCTGCACGTGCATCTAGTCCAGAAGTAGGCTCATCCATAAAAATAATGGAAGGGTTTGCTACAAGCTCCACTGCTATTGTTAATCGCTTTCTCTGCTCAGTTGATAAGCCAGAACTACCTGGCATACCAACCAAAGCATTTCTCAAAGTATCAAGCTCGACTAGTTTCATCACTTGTTCAACAAACTCCTGTAGAATATTTCAGTGAATTAAAAGTTCGGAAATAATTCAGCACGATAAGATATAAAATGTGTCATGAAACAACTTACAAGTCTTTTAGCAACCCCAACTTCCTTTGGAAGGCGAAGAGCTGAAGAAAACAATAGTGACTCCTCAATTGTTACTTGAGGAGAATGTATATCATTTTGTTCAACATATCCTGATACTCTGGCAAATGTTCGTTGCTCTTTTGGGTAACCCGAAATTTTAATGTCCCCTTCTATGTACCCTCCAGTTTTCCTACCAGCCAGTACGTCCATCAAAGTGGTCTTTCCAGCCCCACTTGAGCCCACTAATGCTGTAAGTACACCGGGTGAGAAAACACCGCTCACGCTTGTCAAGAGCTGCAACCGAGTTTCAGGTACGCCTTGCTTGCTTATCTCCTGTAAAAAAACAAAAATTCTTTTAGAACTAGTTAAGTATAATGAGACCACTCCTATATTTCGTGGTGAGTACGTCACCATATGGCATAGTGCATCAGGTGATAAAATTAGAAATTGTCAAATTACAAACCTTCGGCATATCGACAAAATAATTGACATTATGGAATGTCATTGTCAGTGGTTGAAATGGAAGTATCATTCCTTTCTTATTACTGTCCTCTCTCGCGGATTTGCTACGGGTACTCATTTCATAGACCTGATTACTGCCTGAAGAATCCATGTAATGGATAGTGAGACATTTCTGGTCATAATACTTAATACATTATCAATCTTTGATTCTCCGGATAATTTGATCATGCGAAGTTTGGCGGGTCGTTACCGTCTCTGGAAGATTTCTTTTCTGAGTCATCGTCATTTGGAATAACTGTTCGTGCTTTTTGTAGGGCTTCATTAAAAAGTAATAGGACAAAGAAGAAGAAGGGGATTAAATAAAAACAACTTAGAATATTTGTGACTAAAGAAACTCCCAGCCCAAGGGAAATAGTAAGTAAATTTTAAGAGGGAAAACATGCTTTTAAATGGAAAAATAGTGGGAAATATTATTGAAAACTTACGATTCAGAAAGGTCAAGGCCACAGTGACCATGTTGTTGAAAAAAAGCGCGTAGACAAGTAAAACTGAAATACCAATCCAATACCAGTAGTCAGCAGTTGGTAGGCTGTTTGAGATTAGGACATTGTATCCAACTGTGCTCCCCCCATTCTCGGATTGCTGCAGATAGTTTACACTGTAAACCATAAATATATTCTATAAACTCTTCCCTAATAAAAGTTCCATAATTCCCATAAGATGTTCTACTCCTTCAGTTTTATATTTTATTAGTAAAGAATAAAATAAAATATTAGAGAAATGTTTTTCTCTATTCAAAACTATGCCGCTTATTTTTCTCTATTTACTTCTTACATTACATGAAAATAAATGAAAACATGACCAGATATATTGAGATACTATGAAGAAGTATTAATAGTATTTAATCTATGTAAAAAAAGATCCAATGTCCAAAAGATATCTAAATTAGACCACAATCCCATAATGGCTAACATTTTGTAGGCGATACTAACTGTGGAGAACCATTATCAATGTTTTAATCTATGTACTGCATTCAGAGTCCAAAAAGGTATGAAACTGCTGGAAATCCTCTGCACACAGCACTGTGATATAAACTATTGGAGGTCCAAAACATATGTTAGCTCCTCCCTTCAGAATGGATGTATTAGCTTTTTAGCAGCTAATATGTTAGTTCACTATTCCTGCAACATTTTGAAAACCAGCAGAGTGGTACTAGATGGCTTCTGTCACTGCTCCTACTGCCTTGTCCTCCATTAATTCTTTTGCTATATATGCTCCCATCCTCCTTATTTGCACTCCTACAGCTCTGGTTTTTTGCTAAATCATTTGCAACCTTCTTTTCATATCCTGTCTACTGTTGTTTCGATACACAACCCAACAGCAACCTTCCTTGCAAGTCTAGACCTCCCCCGATTCATCATATTCCAGACTTCTCTCCTATATAATTTGTCTATTCTCTCTAGATTGGTTGTACTTGCTCCCAACAGGTGGAGATGCGTTTACTCGGACACCCTCTTGTATACTGTCTCCTCCTTTATCTGAGTTATAGTATTTATCTCTCATGCTCCAGGTCAAGCTCGTTATATAAATGCAGTAGGTCTGCTATCCTTTAATTTCCTCACACTGTGTCTTAATTATTTTATGTTTGAAACCTATTTCCTGCAATTAAAATGAAGCATAGTACAATCCAAAATCTCTCAAACCTTATCCATACTTATCAGTTGGAGATTCCACATCATCAACTAGAGATGAAACTTTTCAATAGTTTATAAATGGATGCAAATCTCATCTTACAAGTCAGTTTTATAAGGTTGAGTTAGACTTAAAGTCTCCTTCTTATCATGGTCGAAATTCTTGATCTTTTACAAGATTTTAATTCACCTTATCAGGTTAGTTTTCCATCTCAGTTCAAGTTTAAAAATGATAAAGCATATGGAAAATCATATATTTCTAAAGTTTGCAGTTATTGTGGAAAGACAGGACATGTGATTGATACATGCTATAAAAAATATAGGTTTTACTCCTGAGCAATATCAAACATTGTTAGTCCTTTTACAACAGTCTAAATCCAGTGACAATGCCTTCTAACAAAACAACACACTGGTAATAAATTTCTCTCTTTCTTTAGTTCTTGGATTCATGATAGTGGTACTACTGATCATATTTGTTCATCCTTGACTCATTTTACTTCATATCATCAAATTAATCTTATCTCTGTCAAATTACCAAATGAAAATCAAGTCATTGCAAATTATGCTGAAAGTGTTTTTATCAATCAAGATCATGTCCTAAATAATGTTTTGTATATTCCTAACTTCACTTTTAATCTTCTTTCATTAGCAAAGTTAATTGATAATTTGTCTTGTGTGATTATCTTTTATTATAATGGTTGTTACATTAAGGACAAAAACTCCTTGAAAGTGATTGATCACCAATATTGTCAATTTTACTATTAATGATCTCGAAACCCTTTGACATTTTTCAATTAGGGCATGTTTCAAAATCCTTAAATGTTATCCAAAATAAATTTCCTTTTGTTAAATATAACAAATCTTTTATTTGTGATATTTGTCATATTGTAAAGCAAAATATACTTCTCTTTCCTCTTAGTGCATCTAAATTTAAAAAAATTTTGGATTTGATTAGTAGTTCATAACCGGAAATATCTCATAAAAATGAGAAATGGCCAAACTACATAAGGAAATGATAGCACCTTCAACCCAAGTTGAACAATATATAAGAAAGAAGACCCATAAACCTAATGCCTTAAAATTTTGGGTTGAAGGTAGTGTCATTCTTTTATGTGGTTTGACTCATTTTCTCATTCTTATGAGATCTCTCCAATTATACCCCTCATATTCTCTCAACACTTCACATAATTATTTCTTAATTGTTTGTCTAACCCATGCCAAACCCTTAATTTTGATGAGTTTAGAGGGTACTAAATCACTAACAACCAGGTGATCATAAGTTTACCTTCTTTCACTCATTCTTCGTAATAAAATCAAGTTTTAAAACAAGTCAAGGAAATCCTATACCTTTACCGTGATTACATTGAGTGGTATTTTCACTGAGGTAGAAGTGTTTGATGCTGTGAGTCAGTGTAGAAGCTCGAAGTGTCCTGGGCCTGACGGGTTCAACTTCTTCTTCATCAAGAGTAACTGGGAGATTATAGGTAAGGATGTTGTCAGAGCTATTCTCTTCTTTCAGAGCAGTGAGTTTTTACCTAGAGGTTATAATGCTTCTTTTATCACTTTGGTACCAAAGAAGGCTAACCCTTCTGAACTAAATGAGTTTAGACTGATTTCTCTAGTCGGTTGTATTTATAAAATTCTTTCAAAGGTACTGGCGAACAGGTTGAGGAAGGTGCTGCCTAGTGTTATTGATGTTAATCAATCTGCATTCCTTGAGGGGAGGGGTTTGTTGGATAGCGTTCTGG
>Ga0099824_1008264_pt1 | contig 13388 bp, 6 predicted proteins | sample SiratrowhiteBW_FD_76837 | JGI IMG/M metagenome (GOLD analysis project Ga0099824, IMG submission 76837) | Root nodule microbial communities of legume samples collected from California, USA - Siratro white BW | ecosystem: Host-associated > Plants > Roots > Nodule | place: USA: California... | reverse complement strand
CTGCTTTAGTGAGCGAGAACGAGAATGATGACTATGATTGTGAAAGTGAGGTAAACATCACATTTATTTTTATGATTTCCGCTTTTTAAGTTTGGGGTTCTCTCAGCAATTTTTTTTTTTCTTAAAATTTTTTTTTTTTTTTTTTTTTCGTAATACTGTCGGTTCCCAGTTAAACACTGCACCACCAACATGCGTAACTTTTTTTTTTTTGGGTATTATGGGTTAATTTCTGGTTCATAGTGATATTGATAACTGTGAGTGGCAAAAAAAGAAAAGAAATTTGTTTCCTGGACTGTTTTTAGCAGTGGATCTTTGAAAAATATTTTGGTTGGGGTGGAAAAAATTTGAATGAATTCGTTAATTTTTAAGTGGAAATTGCACTGCTTCTTTACAATTGCTTCTTAATTTCTGAACGCAGGAGGGTGTCGAAGCTTTCGCCGAAGAAGTTCCGACAAAACCTGCTCCTTCTAGGAGTTCATCTAAGAGATCAAGAGCTGCAGAAGTTCATAATTTGTCTGAGAAGGTTTGTGAATTTCTGACGGTGGCTGTTTGTTGTACTTGGTTTGGTTTTATTTTAATCATGCTTATGTAATTTTCCTTGTGGGCTTTTGTTCTGGCCTTGGACTTGTTGAGCAGCGAAGAAGGAGTAGGATAAACGAGAAAATGAAGGCCTTGCAAAATCTAATTCCGAATTCTAACAAGGTACGCACGCAAGTTTCTTCAACCTTGGTTCTTACGAAAGGTGCAGTTTTTTGTTATTAGTTGGTCTTGGTAATTAGTTGCTTTATGTGTGTGGCAGACGGATAAGGCTTCAATGCTCGATGAAGCTATTGAATACCTTAAACAGCTTCAGCTCCAAGTACAGGTCTGTATCTCTTTTTATATGCTGCAAATTTTGTCGTATTTGAGGGGCTGAAAGATTCATTTTCTTCGGTACTTTCGAACTTAAGTTGCAATTTAAATGAAAATAATTGTTAGTCTCTGAATTTTGATGTTCTAGTTATCGTTTTCCGTCTTGACTGAAAGTCTTTTTATGCGAACAGTATATATGGGAAACTGCACAATATCGGAAAATTTGAGAAAATCCTAGCTGGAAACTGTTGTCTTATGGTCAAATATAAATTGTAATCCAGTGAACTTGCCAGTAGTTTCTTGTTATTCTTTATATATATATTGTTACTGGACATTAAAAAGAACCTCGCATTGTTTAAAAGTTGAGATTGAGAATGGCTTATATAAACCTTCTTTCAGATTTTGAATACTGTATTGAATGGTATTGAATTTTGACATGGTAAGCCTCTGGTTGCTAGAGTAAAAGGAAACCTTTCTCTGAATTAATATTACAAATTAATTCTCAGGTTTAGAATTAACCTGAGTCTTCATTAGTTAGTTTCATTGTAAAAAAGGACGCCATAGAGTGTAAGTTTTAAAATAATTTTTTCCTAAGTAATACATGCCCCATCAAAACAACAAATAGTTTGGTCCTCCTGGTATATGTTTTTTTCTACATGCCATTTAGATGATTATTAAAATGTGTTACACTCTGAAAATTCCAAAAAGAGTTTTATACTATAGAATTGGCTTTTTGAAGGTGGACTAGTCCTGAACTTAATGAGATTTTGGTCACAATATTTCAGATGCTGTCAATGAGAAATGGGTTGACTTTGCATCCTATGTGCTTTCCAGAAGGCTTGCAGCCACTGCAGTTGTCTCAGATGGGCATGGAACTTAGTGAAAGAAACAGGTCTACCCCTTTAAACATGACAGCTACTCTGCCTCTTCACCAAGAGAACCCCTTGCACTACACATCCAATCTACTTAACAAACACATTCTGCCAAATCAGCCATCAGCACCATATCCTTCATTTATTAACAACCCAGAAACTTCTTTTGGGCTGGAATCCCGAATCCAACCAGAAACGAAACCTCTTCAACACCAAGGAGGATCTTCTGAGGTAAGCTCATCAACTTTGTAGTGTGTCAAATGTAGTTAAAAGCATTACTCATTCTTACATGTTTCCCTTGAATTGTAAAGCCAATACGCGGGGAAGACATTCTGCATTACCATTCAGATGCCAATACACTAAGTGGTTCTCAAGGTACGTGACTATAAAATAAACTATATATTCCATTACTATGCTATATACAATACCTCATGCTCCAAAAATATATTCTTGGAAACCCCAGTTGTGAAAGAATTCGAGCCAGGCACAACAGTTTCACTCTCTTTTGACAAGCAAACATGTGAGCCATGCATTGGCGGAAGAGATGATTCGGCAGTGATCATAAGAAATAGTGAGGCCAACATTGTTGTTACATCCCAGTTGAGTAGGTAACTGGTATAGCGCTAGCTAGGTATATGATTCTTAAGGAAGCATATGGCATATGTGATGATATGTATGTATGCATGTATGTTCATGCATGCAACAAAATGTCTTGAAAAGCTTTTCAGCACACGAGACTGCAGTGCAGAGGGGAAAAGGTGGTGGCAGTGGCAACTCGAAGACCGAGATTTTTGAAGTTTACAAGTCTAGTCTTGCAATGCTTTTTGAATTTTGGTTTCCGCGTAAAGTAGGAATTCCAATCCTTTGCATTGAGCATTTTGTAATGTTCTCAAAAAGCCTATGGCTCTGGCCTACGTGACATACACAAATTATTTGTAGCTTCTCGAGTTGTTACATTATGCTATGCAATGTATAATATTATTATTGTATGCAGAAAAAACTGCCACTAGTTGTACGGAGTATCTATAAACTCTTGACTGTGAAATGTCCTCCTACCATGATTTCATTTCACTTCACTACAAAACTAATTTGCCTATTTTGAGGGTCTTTTTCTGAACCGCACCTTGCGTAGCGAAAGGTTGGTGCATTGGAGACTTCTATTTGTCCCATACGTTCACCTTCAAAGCTTTTAGCGTTTTACTCCATGAAAACCATAGTCCCAAAGGAAGGTGAAAAGGGTGATTATAAATTCTAAAATGCTTTTCAAAATTAATGTTTTTGGTTCATTCAAACAATAGATGCAACTGGAATGAGTAAAAACTGTGAATGGTGAAAAATCTGACAATGGAAAGACCATTTTTATATATATTTTCTTTCTTTAATTATTTAATATGTTTTTGAAGTTGTAACAGAACTATCAAATTACAATATAATGATTCACCTTAATTATACTATTTTAATAAAAGATTTTCTCCGAAGAGGTTTAAAAAATATTAACACGATCATACCACGAATCTGGTTTAATTAAAGAATGTTTTTAGCATGTTCGCATTTCCAACACTGCGTGTGGTTTTTTCTTTTTTTACAGAGAAGTTATTTATATGCATCTAAGTGCAGCCCATTTTGTTTCCCTGCCTACTGTTCATGCGCACTGCACTTAGCAGTTTTACGTGTATATGAAGGTCCTGTGCATGCTTTTATTGGCTGAGAATAAAAAATTACTTTGTAAAGGAAGGAATTATTTTTGGAACCATATATTAAAGAAAGATTTATTAATCATTAAAGCGGTTAAATCTACATATCTTTATAATTTCAAACTATATAAGTAATTAATTTTATATGGAATATATGAGTCTAATTAATTAAGCGATAATTGAGCATCCACGTTTATGGAATATATGAGTCCAAGTCCATCCAAGTAAAAGATACATAAAAAAATATAAATATGTTTGACATTTTTTAAGTAAGATATAACTTTTAATAATACTAATTGCTCGTATATGACTTAAAATAACTAATCCGTCAAAATGTCTATTACAAGCATACTGTCTGTTCTTATTTGACTTGAGAGAAGATCGTCGGTGATGGTACTGACAGTAATCGAGTTGAAGACGTGGAATCGAATGGGAGTATTGGCGGCAACTGAATTGAAGACGTTGAATGGAATGGGGGTCCACCTACAAAAAAGTTGAACCGAATGGAGTCCATCCAAGTAAAAGACACATAAAAAACTCTAAATATGTTGACATTTTATAAGTATGATATAATTTTTAATAATACTAATTGCTCATACATGACTTATACTAACTAATCCGTCAAAATGTCTATTACAAGCATACTGTATGTTCTTATCTTATCTGAGAGGAGATCGTCGGTAATCGAGTTGAAGACGTTGAACCGAATGGGAGTATTGGCGGCAACCAAGTTGAAGACGTTGAACTGAATGGGAGTCCACCTGCAGAAGAGTTGAACCGAATGGGGTCCATCCAAGTAAAAGACACATAAAAAAACTCTAAATATGTTGACATTTTATAAGTATGATATAATTTTTAATAATACTAATTGCTTATATATGACTTATACTAACTAATCCGTCAAAATGTCTATTACAAGCATACTGTTTGTTCTTATCTGATCTGAGAGGAGATCAGAGGTGGTATTGACAGCAATCGAGTTGAAGACGTTGAACCGAATGAGAGTATTGGCGACAACCGAGTTGAGGACGTTGAACCAAACGAGTTCAAGTAAGTAAGAGTGCAAAAAGGTGTTTAAAAATATATGGGTAAGAGAATAGTGAGATAGATAATAGATACTTCCTGTACACCTAAGTCATATTCATAGGAATTTGTCATTTAAAGAGCAGTAGATTTACTCATAATAATGATTTGATATGTTTAGAATCAATTTTGTAGAGTCAATTAGAATTAATAAGAGTAAATCATAATCAATCAGAATAAACACTATTAATTAGTAATTAATAGCAAGCTTTGCCCTAATGGATTCTATTGAATTTAACCTGATCATAGGTACACTGTGCACTCTCAATACTGAGATAAGTGAAATTGTTGAAAATAAAAAGATTTCAACAATACAGAGAGAATATTAAAGAATACATTATCTATTTTTGCAAGCACATAATGAAATTAAGTTACTTGTCCCTGTCACAATCTATTTTGTTCGGTTAAGGATGATGGTTTAATAATTTAAATATGCAATGCAGGTGTATAATTTAATCTAAAGTCATTACATAGAAATGGAAGAAAATGTCAAATTATTTTAGTTACGATTTTAATAAAAAATATGTTTAATGGTTGGATTTAAAATTATACTACATTTATTGCAAGTTATTTTTAAGTTATTTGTTGGAAAAGGGAAATTTTGGAGAGGAAAACAAAAATGAAAAATTACTTAAACCTATACAAGAGAATGATACTACCTTCAACCAAAAATCTTAAGAGAGATCTCAAACAATGAGAACTGAGCCAAAATCCATACAAGGAAATGACAGTACCTTCAACCCAAAACCTTAAGGCATTAGGTTTGTGGGTCTTTTTTGTTATATGTTGCTCAAGTTTTTCATTCTTACCTAATTTGAGACTTAGACTCATACTTGAATACCTAAGAATCTTTCCCTCAAGTGAGAGTCCCTCTTCCACATTGATTATACTCCCCCTTGAGGGGAAGCAAACGACCCCTTACTTATACCGTTGTTCACATACTTATACAGGACACGCTTGACTAAAACTTTCGTCAAGAAAACTTTCGATACAGGGTCAAACTGAGCCCACCCGTCCGGTGACAAACCATCGGCTCTGATACCACTTGTTGGGAAAATCCGAAGGGAGAAACCTCAAGAATGAGACAAGAGCCAACCCATATAAGAGAATGACGCCACCTTCAACCCAAAATCTTAAGACATTAGGTTTGTGGGTCTTCTTTTTTATATGTTGCTCAACTTTCTCATTCCTACCCAATGTGGGACTTAGACTCACACTTGAATACCTAACAATATCTTCCCCTCAAGTGAGAGTCCCTCCTCCACATTGGTACACTCCCTCTCGAGCGGAAGCAAATGACCCTTTACTTGTACCGTCGTTTACACACTTAAATGGGACACGCTTGCCTGAAACCCGCTGCCAGGAAGACTTTCAATACAGAGATCAAAGTGTACTCGCCTGAGCCGGTTATACAAACCATCGGCTCTGATACCACTTTCTGAGAGAATCCGAGGGGAGAAACACTTGGGAGACAAACGAGAATGAGAAAATGAGTTAAACCCTTATAAGGAAATGACACTATCTTCAACCCAAAACTTTAAGACAGTAGATTTGTAGATCTTATTATTTATATATTGTTTAAATTTCTCATTCTTACCCAAATATGAAACTTAGACTTACACCTAAATACCTAACACTATTAAAATAAATTATTTTTTTCTCACTTCATTAAGAATATTTTTTTCATCAGATAAAATATCATTTCAAAGATTTATTTTCATAAAAATGTGATTTTAAACAAAAGGTAACTTATGTCTATTTTTTTCAACATTATCTCAATTCTTACTCGTATAAAATGAAAGAAAAGAGAAAGAAAAGGGACAAAATTTCATTAGAATTTCTATACCGTCACAGAGACAATGAAAACAAAAAATTTCAAAATATTCATTTATAATTTTCTAAAATATCTTTTTAATCCAATTAAATATCTTATTTCTTTTATAAAGTATTATGGAGTACAATAGACAAGAAAACATTATCTGACATTGTTGCAGTGTAGTTTATTGATTGTTAAATCTTAATAATTACACGATACAATAACTTATGCTTACAAAATCCCCCCACGTATCCGTAAGACGAGATTAGATGTGGTCTAATGCGTGATTAGGATTCTCTTACACTTTATATTAGCTTTGAACTTTAGTCATCGCAACCATCCATATATACCTATAAAGAAAACCAATTAATATCTGTGGGCCCAATTAGTCCATGTTGGGCTGCTAAGAATTATGTCCGCCAACAACAATTAACTTACCTAATCCAATTCCACTTTCCTATGCATGTTAAATGTTTGAACATTTTTATTTAAAATGCCAATAATTCCAATTAACATGAAAATCAAAGATAAACCACCAAAATCCCCACCGGCGCATCACTACACTTTATCATTTTTGACCGGCAATCATTGTTTCCACCGTTGATACTAAAGCATCTATGAGTGTGTTACTCAAAAGTTAAAGCAGAATATTTATTTTCTGAAAATGGATTTAAAAGCCACTTTTCTACTATTTAGTATTTGTTTATAAATCTATAATTAATATTATGCAAAACCTAGAGTTATAACCCAGTGAGTCCACTTCACTCGCGACACACGTAGCATTCTGGGAATAAAGAGCGTAGTTCCCACACACCACAGAGAGACACAACACAACAAAACAAAACACAGTGACAACACTACAATTGATTGCATCCATCATCCTGCGTTTTCCATGGGTCCCACCATGCCAGCTGCCACTGCCTCCATTCCTCACCCCTTTCCTTTCTTCTTCTTCTTCTCCTTGTGCTTCTTATTGTACGATTTTTCACTCTCTTGTTTTGTCTTCGATGGAGGAATGAACGAATGAATGAATGAATGAACAGCAATGCCTGATAGCAGCGGAATGAACGACCAGCTCTCCAACCCCACCTCCATCTTTGGCCTCCGTCTCTGGGTGGTGCTCGGCGTCTGTGTCGGCGCCGCCATCGTCCTCATCCTCTTTCTTATCTCCGTCTGGGTGGCCTTCAAGCGCTCCAAAGCCAACCCCGTTTCCATCCCCGATGTCTCCAAGGAGATCCAAGAAATTAGGGTCGACCACGCCGCCACCCCCAACCCCACCCACCAACCCGACCCTTTTCCCGAACCTGACCCGGTTCCGCCCACCGAGGACGAAACCAACCCCCTCGGCTACCACAGAATCCAGTTCGAAATTGGGAAGAACCACCGAATCTCCTACCCCGAACGTGCCTTGCTTCGCTCATCTTCCAACGACCCTGCCAGTGCCGAGCCTCGCCTCCTCGATCAGGTTCCCACTGTCATTCCCGAAGTTTCTCACTTGGGGTGGGGCCACTGGTACACTCTCCGGGAGCTTGAGGATGCCACCAACGCCTTTGCCCCTGAGAATGTTATTGGTGAAGGAGGTTATGGAATTGTTTATCATGGTATCTTGAACGACAATACTCATGTTGCCATTAAGAATTTGCTCAATAATAGGTCTCTTCCTTTCCTTTTCTTTTCCTTTTTTTAGCAACCCTCTTTTACATCATCGTCTTCATGATAAGATTGATAACTGTAGGGGGCAAGCTGAGAAGGAGTTTAAGGTTGAAGTGGAAGCTATAGGACGAGTTCGCCACAAGAATTTAGTCAGGTTGCTTGGTTATTGTGCTGAAGGAGCTCATAGGTATTCTTTTCTCTTCATTTCTCACTTTCCTCCTTAATTAACCACCAATGTTTTCCTTTTTTTTTTTCGTTGTTCCTGTGGGATAATTATGAAATCGTAATTTTTTCTCTCTCCCAGAATGCTTGTTTATGAGTATGTCGACAATGGTAACTTGGAGCAGTGGCTACATGGGGATGTTGGGCCTTACAGTCCTCTTACATGGGAAATTCGAATGAACATTATTCTGGGAACGGCTAAAGGGTAAACAGCAAATTCCTTCTTCTCAAATTTCTTCCTTTCGCATCCATTCTTTCTCAGTTTCCAATTTTCTAGTTTAAATTATGCCGTTGGCGAAAATGCTTTTCTGGGTTATAACTGTTTGTTTTTCAACAGGCTAACTTATCTACATGAGGGGTTGGAACCAAAAGTTGTTCACCGTGATATTAAATCAAGCAACATTTTGCTCAGTAAGCAGTGGAATGCAAAGGTCTCAGATTTTGGCCTCGCCAAACTCCTTGGCTCTGACAACAGTTATATTACCACCCGTGTCATGGGTACTTTTGGGTTTGTATTCTTGCTTTTCCGTTTTGCTCCATTCCTTCCTCTATGTATTGTTCATGACGAGTTGTTGCCAGCAATTTTACTAATTCTTCTATTTCGCAGATATGTTGCTCCTGAATATGCAAGTACTGGCATGTTGAATGAACGAAGTGATGTTTATAGTTTTGGAATTCTAATTATGGAAGTTCTTACAGGGAGGAACCCTGTTGATTATAGTCGGCCTCCAGAAGAGGTTTGTGTGATGCATTTCTGTGTTGTAACCCTCCCTGTCCTTGCATTTTTTTCATTTGTTTGTAATGGAAAACTCTAAATTTTCAGGTGAATTTAGTAGACTGGCTCAAGAAGATGGTTAGTAACAGAAATCCAGAGGGGGTCCTGGATCCCAAGCTTCCTGAGAAACCAACTTCAAGGGCACTAAAACGAGCCCTTCTTGTAGCCTTACGTTGCACTGATCCTAATGCACAGAAGCGACCTAAAATGGGGCATGTGATACACATGCTTGAAGCTGAAGATTCCCCTTACAAAGAGGTAATATTTAGTTCTTCTGAAGTTAATTCAACCTCAGAAGTAAAAACATGTGTCTGTTCTTTCGTTAATTGAGAGGATAATTAAGATGTGACAATTAAAAGAAACAATATTTAATATTCAATCCGAAAACTAAATAACAACCAATCCCTTGTCTTACCATATTATGAAATTTTCATATGAGCAGAAAATGGAGTTCTATCATAAAATTCAGTTTTTAATTTCGTGTCATAGTTTATTTGAACTCTTAATATCGTGTGCCTAATATTTTGAGAACTAAAGAGATATTTATATCCATTTATTCTATAGTAATCTCCACGGTGTTTGCAGTTCTTTAGCTTATCTACAAATTTTGTGTTTGATCTACTTCAATGAAATATTATTCATCTAACCATGGATGTTCTCACAGTGAAGCTGCTTGATTTTTACTTATTGATAAAGTGCTACGTTGTTATAATAGGATCGCAGAGCTAGAAGGGATGCAGGACATTCACCAAATGATAATAGAGTAGGGGATAGGTTGAAAGAGGAGGCAGCTGTATCAGTTGATGATGGCAAACTAGAAAACGGGACGTGTGTCAATGAGACAAGAACGAACCCTCAAATAGAAAAGCAATAAATTTGCATAGCTGTCTCTTTAATGACCCTAAAACTCGTGGCTCCCTTTACAACCTGTCATTGCTGAAGGCCAAACAATTGGTGCATCCATCGGGCATAACTTGATACATTGCTCTACATTGTTTGATCCTTCTATACCTCAGCTTTTATCCTCACATAACTCACTCATCCACATTTCTCCAAATTCTAAGGGATGATTGTAACTAGAGGTGGTGCTCATGTAAATTCTAGCCATATTGTTCTATTCACCCAATAAAAGATTATTATTATGCATCGTTGGATATCATGTTTTGATCTGCTCAAACACTGTTAGATTGCATTGTCAACATTGCAATGACATGATGCGTCTATAAAATGGACTTTAGATGTACATCATATTAAATGCTCATACCACACACATGCTCATGCTACACACTAGGTTTCTTTTCCTCTTTCTTGGATTTGTGAGGTCATTATACTCTGGATACTAGTTAGACTCGCTACTAGTAGTTGGCATTAGATTAGATGACAAATCATTTCCCCTTCAAAAGACTGGTCCATCAGTCCCATATTTTGTCAAGTGGGGAACTCGTGTAGTGTGTTGGAGAGGCTTGGATAGTTGCATTAATGGACTCATGTTTGTAGGGGGCTGGCCACTATAATTGAACTAATTTGTCTTGTATACAAGACAGAGAGCCCCACCATTGCTCATTCTAGATCTCCCAAATCTTCATCTAATCTACACTTTATGAGATCATAGAAGAATTCAGTCATTACTTGCTCCACAAATTTCAAGTTCATTCATTTTTTTACGAAACAGCTACTGCAAAAAGTGGAGGTAGAGCTATGGGAGAAACATCACAGGTGCCAAAAGTAGTGTTTTCATTTCATTTCAGTTCACGATAAAACTAATTTTCCTATTTTGGGGGTCATTTTCTGAACCGTAAACTGCGTAACAAAAGGTTGGCATTGCAGACTTCTAATGGTCCCATATGTTCCTTATTACCTTCAGAGGTTTTAGTGTTTTACTCAATATTGTTAGCCATGAAAACCATAATCCCAAAGGGAGGTTAATTGGGCAATTATAAATTCTATAATTGTTTTAAAAGATTCTGTATTTTGATTCATTCGAACAATAGGTGCAACTGTAACAAGGGTAGAAAAGTTACAAAATTTGCACATTATTATTAGACAAGTAAGTTGCAATGGAAAAGAAAAAGGATTTTGTTGAAATATTAAATTTTTATTGAAATTCATACTTGGAATGCATTGAAAAGCATAATAAATATAGATTTTATTAATTATTTTCTACCGATACCTTTGGTCTCAATCTCTCTAGCCTTAGGGTGCATAATGTGATGAAACTCTAATTGTAATAAATTTATGCTTAGAATACTGGTGTAAGGTAGAAAAATTAATATCTTTGAAATGACTTTGATGTTATGGAGAAAATATGGAACTCAAATTATAACTTAATTAGATACATAATGCACCTCAACTGAAGCCAACAGTTTTTTTTAATTATATTTTAATTTACATTTCTCACAAATTTTAATTATTTTTCTTATAAGAATTACAAATTGTGATTAAAACATTATGGAAAAAGACTTAAATACACTCAAAAGGTCTTGAATTATTTGAAAAACTAAAACAAAAAATAGAAAATTATTCTTTAAAAAATGATTTTGGTTGGAATTAGAATTTATCCTAATTTCAACTCTAAAAAAAATCAATTATGACCTACAAAATATTTTCATAAATTTTGATTTATGAGTTATTCTTGATTTATGAAATTTGATATAATATAATATAATATAACTATAGTTAATGTATGAAAATAATTATTTAAAAAAACATGGTAATTAGAAGAATTTGATGTAATTACATTTATTGGAAATTAATTACATTTATCAACAGTACAGAAGTCGATACATAATGGATAATGTCTTTTTGGTATAATCCATTATCTCTTATGACAATTGATTATGCCTTCTGCCATCATGGATTTCCCACCTTATTTTTCCACCATTAACACTGTTAGTAAATGTAATTAATGGATCCAATGGTTATGAATTTAAAAATGTTTTAAAGCGGATTATATTTACCCTGACTTTCAAATAAGTAGTATTTTTGTTTCACTCCTATTTTAAACAAATCTTAATTTTGTTTTATTTGAAATTGAAACAAATTAATAGAATATATAAAATAAAATATATTTATATAAAACTATAAAATTACATTAAAAATTTAATTATTTTTTAAATCAATGTAATTTTATGAAATGTTATTAACAAAATAAATTTAAATATTATTTTCAATTTTATAAATTAATTACTTTATACTTAATCATTTTTAAATTTTAATTCATACTCATTCTTCTTTTAAACTAAACTAGGGATATTATTATAATTTACTATATTACTTAGTTAATTTAATTTTTTTTCTTATATATCAATCAAATCTATTACAAATTTTTCATTCCTTATCTTCTCTTCTCTTTCCATTCATAAAAGGAAGGCTATATTCTAATAAACATTATACCAAACTATGTGACCGCTAGAAAACAAGTAGAGATTAGATTGATTTACGAGTTTGGTTTCGTGCCATAATTACTATAGAAATATAAGATCATGAGAAGAAATGAAGCATATAAACTGAAAATTCCACAAAATCCCATCAAAACAAAAATATTTTCTTTTAGAAAAAATCATATAAAGAATTAACTCTAAAAATACTGAATATTCTAGCTTAATGAATCTGCAAAATTCTTGAATAGAACAAATGCTTTTTAATGAAAAATTTATGTTTTGTCTTGTTAACAAGTATCTTTAAACACATGATGAAACTTTATGATTTTATCAGTAAACTATCCCTAACTTAATTCTAATTTCAATGACTAAACTCCAAGATGTTTCTAATACCTTATATTTATTTTTTTATTTTTACTCTTAAGTGAGAGTATTAATTTAATTATCTAGTTTAAATAGATCAGATTAGGTTAAATCTGGTCTAAATAAATTAGGTTGGGTTAAATCCAATCTAATTAGAGTTCACTGACTCTCTTCTAAATTAAGTGTCATGTTAAAGCCGATGCTTAACTCAACCTGATTAATTTAATTTCATTGTAAAAAATTGTATATTATAAAAGAAAATATGTATTACTTGCTATTTTAGTAAATTTAGTATTTTTTATTTGTTTTAATTTTAATACTTAATTTTTAGTAATATATTTTTTTTATTTTATTAACACAATTATATATCATATTATAAAAATCTTAATTTTTTTTTTGGAAATTACAAATTAAACAAAATTTGGAATCGAGTTGATTCAATCTATTATAGATTTAACCAAAATTACACCCTGTTATGGGAAAAAATTCGAATTCAATACTATTCACGTGCCAAATTCCTAATTTGAAATCTCATAAGCCCCTTTATTAAAATGAAATGGCGAGTAAAAATAATTTTGAATTAGAGTAAAAAAAAAATTGTACGTGAAAAAACTTTATTAAATTTTAAGTCGATTGTAAATTAAAGTATTTTTAATTTAGTATTTATTTATTTTTATT